>Ga0315330_10000270_pt1 | contig 30152 bp, 20 predicted proteins | sample M140m34915metaG_FD_203453 | JGI IMG/M metagenome (GOLD analysis project Ga0315330, IMG submission 203453) | Ammonia-oxidizing marine archaeal communities from Monterey Bay, California, United States - M1 40m 34915 | ecosystem: Environmental > Aquatic > Marine > Intertidal zone | place: USA...
GCTTCTCGTACGATGATAGCGTTCCAGTGCCCGCCACGCGCTCCACGCCGTTTCGTCCGAGGAGCACCTTGGTGGCGAAAAACGGCGCCCGCGTCGCCTTGCTCTCGACGTACGCACACGCCCATATTCCAGACTCACCGCTCAATCCTCTGAGACACGCATCCGCGAACTCCGCCGCGGCAGCGGCCATGGAGAGCGTGGCGCTTCCGGCGCCTCCCTTCGCTTCGACGACTTCGGTGCCACCGTTTTGGATTCGACTCGTCAACGCGCTCACTTCCTCGGGCGTAAACGAGCAACGCGGAGTGGTTTGAGACAGTAACGGCAAAATCGTCGTCCCCGCGTGTCCACCGATGACCGGGACGTCCACCAAGGTCGGGTCGTCGAACCCTTTTGCCGCGGCGACGAACGTCTTCGCCCGCATCACGTCGAGGTGCGTCACGCCCAAAAGTTTGCGCGCATCGTAACAACCGTGATTTTTAAACACTTCCGCCGCGATGGGAACCGTTGAATTCACGGGGTTGGATATGATATTTACGATCGCGTTCGGGCACGTCTTTGCCACACCCTCGCACAGTGTGCGGACGATCCCGGCGTTCACGCCGAACAAGTCGTCACGCGACATGCCCGGTTTGCGCGGCACGCCCGCGGGAATGATGACGAGGTCACATCCTCGTAAACACGCCTCAAGTTCGTCATCACCGACGTATCCGCTCACCTTCGCTCGCGTGTTCACGTGAGAGACGTCCGCGGCGACGCCTCGAACGACGGGCGCGACGTCGTAGAGTCGCAGTTCCGCCACCTTTGGATTCGCCTTGATGAATGCGGAGAGCGTTTGCCCGATACCGCCCGCCGCGCCGAGGACGGCGACGGTGAACGACGCGCGCTTACCACCGATCCCGGACGCACCGAAGAACCAATCCACGAGCCCGACGCGCGCGGATGGCGCTTCCTGAGGCGTCTGCCGCGACGATGAGGCGGGATCGACGACTTGCGCGCGCAACGCGCCGACGCGACGCGCGGCGGCACCGACGGCGTTGGACATCGCGCGATCGCCGCGCGCGTTCGCACGCGTCGTCCGTGTCTTTGGCGATCGATCGCCGTCTCGCGGAGGCGACGAGTGCGGATCGACGGGCTCGATTCGACGGGCGGTTTTCGTTCGGCGTAACGAACTCTCGCGGGGACGTCGGCGACGACGTCAGACCGCGAAGCGCATGCCGTCGTCCCGCGCGGTCGTCGTCGTCGGCGGTGCATCGATGAAGATGACGTCGCGCAGGTCGCGCGCGCGGCGACTCTCGCGACGAAGGGCGTCGTTCGACGACGACGCCGGGTCGGGTGGCGACGCCGCGACGCCTCGCGTCACCGTGACGTTCGTGGACGCTTGGACGGGCGAGGAGCGCGTCGGGCGAGGCGAGATCGGGGTGACGAACGTACTCGCGCTCGCGGAGTCGTGCGGGGCGATCGAGGTGAACGACGACTTTTGTCTCGAAGGGCGGTGCGGAACTTGCTCGATGGAGGCGTTGGGGAACGACGGCGACGGCGACGGCGCGCCTCGGGACGTCGTGCTCGGCTGTCGAACGACGGTGGGCGAGGACGGGCGGTTGCGGTTTCGAGTGGGGTGCGGCACGACGCCGCGGTTCGATGATGACACGACTTGGTCGATGTAATTTATTGATGTTTGTAGTTCTGCTTCCTTTCCTTCTCGACGAGATTCGGCACTTCTCAACGCGTCCCCTCAGAATCCGTCAATCGCTTCGTCGTCTGACTCGGGGTAATTCTCCGCGACTGTCCCCATATTTTTTCTTCTCCTCCCGAACTTCTTTTGGAACAGTCGTCTTCGTTCGTCGAGAAAGCGCTGTCGTTCGGCGCGTTCAGTGACCTGGCGAAGGTATCGCGCCATCTTTGGTTTTGGTCGGCCGAAGAAGACGACATTGATTCTGGCGTACTCTCGCAAGCGTTCTACGGCGCTGTTCGTCGTGATAATCTCCTCATCAGTGACGTTCGGGCTCACGTGCTGCACCAATGACATGCGAATGACGTTTTTCATTCTGTAGCAAAACTTGGCCGCGATGGTCGCCCGCAAACTTTCCAACGTGCTGTCCGTGAGCGTGATTTCGCGCACGCCGACTTCTCCCAAGGCTTGCACCAACAAAATTTTGGGCTTAGTCCTGTGCTGCGCCGCTTTTCGCCGCTTTTCGTTGCCTTCACCGTCAACGATCACCCCGTTGAGCTCGAGATCGGCGACGAGAAGTTCGTGTAACTCGTTCGGAAACAGCTTGCCGGGCAACGACTTTGACTTGGAGATGCGAATGCGTGTTTTAAGGAGTCTGCCGCGCATGGTGTCCACCGTGAGCGTCACGTTCGCGCGATATGTATCGAATATTCCCCACGGCACCTCGACGTACGTGATTTGAGTCACTTGCGTGCCCTCGGTCGCAAAGATATCCTGATAGGTCACTTCTTCCTTCAACTTGAGATACCTCAGGAGAGTGTTGACGCAAAGTCGGCGCGTCGAAGACGTCGTTGAGTCGATAAACCCGTCGCGTCTGTCGACGTACACTCGCCGTGCAAAAGCACAACCAGCCGCAATCATGAGCCACGTGCCGAGGCTCAAGAGTATCCAGGGTACGTTCATATCCCACATGAGTGGGTAGCGAAAGTTCTTCGTGACGAACGAAACGCTCTCGGGGATTGTGAACGACGACCCGACGAGTCGATCGAGGATACGGAAGGCTAACAAGCCAATGAAGAGCGCGCATAACACGCGCTGACTCTGTCTATCGCCGCCAGCATCGTGCTCCATGAACTCGCGGCTTTGGTCAAGCGTCGCCCTCGTCGTGGCGATTGTTTTTGCTCGGTTGTCTCGCATCACTTCCTTCGCCTGTGCTTGCAAAGTACGCAAAAACTCTTGATTTGCCGAATAGTGCTTGACACATCCCTTGACTCTCTTCGCAATCGTCGACTCGAGCACATCAATCGCCAGCGCGTGTTGCAGCCGCTTACTCGATTTCGTGTTCAGCGCGTAGTACATCGTCGTCCCCGTGATGGGCGTTTCGGGTTCTACGGATTCGCCGAATTGAATAATCGGCGTCTCGCTTGCTACCTCCATGTGTCGTATAGCCTCACCTAGACGGTACAAATTCGTATTCGTCTCAGCCAAGCTGACTTGAGCGCGACGCAACGTGTCGGGCTCATCGTGAACGCGCTCTAAAATCATTTGTAAATTTCTTAGCTCTTCCTTCATCGTGGACAATTTTTGGTATAGAACGGTGCAGAAATTTTCCCTCGCCCGCAAAAGGCAAAAGGCCATCAATAATGTCTCATGCCGAGCGCAATCGGGACCAGCAAATATTATACCACCGGCACCGATGATGATGACGTCACTGTCGCTCACATCCAGCGCGTAGTGCGTATCGCCGATGAGCTGCTTAACCTCTGCCTCGATTGAATCGCCGTCGAGGTAGTGCCGCGCGCTGAGCTTGGGCGATATTGTCTCTGCCAGATACAGCGCAAACTTTGGTCTGTTAGCAAAATCTCCATCGTAAACAGTCTCAAGTACATTTCTCTGATAGAGCGACGTCATGCTCGCCGTGAGCTTGGAACTATCGACTTGCAAGTCGGCTACGACTCGACTGAGCCAATCGACTGGAATGTCGTTGAGAATTTTCGTCATGACGGATTCAATCTTCATACCGCAAACCAAGTCACCCTCTCGAGCGAAGCGAAGTCCAAACGACTCGATTTGCGTAATTCCAGCTGCTTCCGGATACTCGACTTCCGCCTCCACGTTGCAATACTGCGCCGCATTCGCCGAAGAGATGCTAATTCTCGTGAGTCCAACGGGGATCTCGAGACACGTATCCGTGCTCGCGCGATCGACTTCCGAGCTGTAATAGCCACCTTTGTTTCGATCAGAAACCCCCAAACTTTGCGACAACTCTGTGATTTGCGTACAACTCGTGGGGATCCAGTCGCCAATCAACACGATGACTCGACTCATGGACAGCTGGACGTCCAAATCGTCCGCTATACTGCTCAAACCTCGTATGGATTCTGAGGCGCGATACGCGTAGCTCGAAAGCGGCCGAGACGCGCTCTTCATGAACTGTCGACAAAGGTACGGCGAACAGACGTAAGAGACATCTTCGGATTCCGTCACTGTGCTATCGATGTTGAATCCTTCGTCGGAAACCAACTTGAACGTTTCCGTCTTTTCTTCAAACACAACCTTGAGCAATGAACCTCTGGGGTCATACATGAATTCATCGCACAGCTCTTTATCTTCCCGAGAAATCGAACCTTGTCGCATGTATTCCAATCCCTTCTTCGATGGTTGATACGCCATCGTAGATTTCCCGTTGGACGTCGACATCCTTAACGAACGTACCATCCCCGCCTCGACTAAATCGTCGAGATTATCTCTCGCTTCTTGGGAGATATTCAGCATCATTCGTTTTGAACCGACTTCTTCACCGTATGGGGAGTAATCGTAGTCGAAAACACCAGCCAAGATCGCTTCGTAAACTAGAACCATGATGTGAAGATAACGAATCCAACGCTCCTTGTCCGTCGCCTTCTCAGCTAATCGACTATGCTTGCTAATAAAGTACAACAATTTGTAGTGCTCCGGCGTGAGAACGTCTACCACCGAATTCTTGAATAGTTGACTCTTCACTGACGAAGCCACATCTTTCGTTGGCCGGGCTGATGCTACCGCCATAGAGCTCGAGAGAGGATCTGAAGACGTCGTCGCGGCCGCGGACGCCTCAATCGCTCGATCAAACCAACGAATCGCGTACCCTTTATCCTGTGGTCTGTACGCATCGGCGATCATGAAATCATAATTCAGCTTGTACGTTAAACGCTTGAACTCCTCGTCGTGCGCGTTGAACGCGGCGTCTTCTTTTGTATGACCAGTCACAAACAAGTACGCATGCGTCATGCCGTGAAGAAGCGCCTCCTTTGTCATTTGCGTCATTTTGAAGCGACGCAAAACGTCCGGCATACGCAAATGCGCCACGCGTGAATACTGCGACGCCCGTTTCTCGATGACACAGCACACCCCGACGCATAACTGCCTCGGGTTCGCCCCGTGCCACCACTTCGGCACATCGCTGCACAAACAATACTTGAATAGACTGTCGAGTTTTGCTTTTTCGCCCATGTCTTCACTCTCATCGTCATTTCTATGCGACGGCGACGCGTGCCAAGAAAACGTGACGCGGCCGTTGAGTTTGCTTTCGAAATAAATCGAATCGTAGTACGCGAATAAACCGTCGACGTCTGTCCACTCAAGCGGATTGACGTCGCTCAGCGCCGCGCCGCGCTTCGCAGAGCGCACGCTCGAGAGCGCTTTGCGCCACGAACCGCGCGCTTTGGACTCGTTCGCCGCACCTACGTTAAATATCGACGCTCGCGTTTCCAGCACGCCTCTCCTTACGTCCTCTTCGTTGATTCTCCCGGTCGGTTGCGACTTTCGTCGTTCGTCTCGCTGAACGCGCAACTCTCTGTCCACGTCTTCTTTACGCGCGCTCGTGAACGCGACCGTCGCCGGCGTCCGCGCGATCGCACGACCAGGGTCAAGGTTTTCGCCCATCATCGTCGCCCGCGCGCGCTCTAACGAGTCCCTCAACGCCATCTCGCGACGCCGAACGCCCCGCGGCCTTCAGAGCGCAACGACTCTGACGCGCGCGCGAACGAACGAACGCGCGTCGTCGCCGTCGTCGCGCGCGTCGCCGCGTGCGATCGGTCGTCCGTCGTCGTCGTCGTCGTCGTCGTCGTCGCCCGTACCCGCGTCCGCTCCTCCGAACTCGCGCGGCGCGACGTCTCGACCTCGACCGCCCGCGGGCGTGTGACGACCGGCGGAACGGTCCGGGACGACGCGGACGCGTCGTCACAACCACTCGCACCGCGTCGGTTTGCGGTGCGGGCGATCGGCATGGGACGACGACCGCGGTGGACGACGACGCTCGCGCTCGCCGTCGTCCTCGCGCTCGCCGTCGTCGAACGCGCGCGCGGCGACGACGGCGTCGACGCGCGAGATGATGGAACGCATCGTCACGGCAATCATCCGTCGACACCCACGCTCGGGGCGTCGTTCAAGGTTGAGATCGCGCACTTATCCATCACCACGCCCGCGAGCGTGGTCGGGAAGTATGACATCGCGATAGCCAACTTCGGGCGAACGCTCTACGGCGCATCGCTCAGCGGCGCGTTGACGTATCCGCACGACGCGAGGCAGCGATTGGGTTGCGGCGCGGGCGCGACGATAGATATTCCAGAATCAGTCAAAGCGGCGCGCATGGCGGTGATTCTACTGCTCGACCGCGGATCGTGCGCATTTACAGAGAAAGTGATGAATGGACAGAAGGCGGGAGCGGACGCGGTCATCATCGTTGACGATCGGGACGAGCCGCTATTGACTCCAGACGCGGCAAACGACGAAGGCACGGGTTCGTACGTCGACAACATCACGATTCCCGCGGCTTTGGCGAGAAAAGTGGACGGTTCGAAGTTCGAAGCTGAAATCGCACGCAACGAGCGCGTCATGGGGACGATGGATTGGCACGACGTCTTGCCGCATCCCGACGAACGCGTCGAATGGGAACTTTGGGCGGAGACAAACGACGAATGCGGACACACATGTCAGCAACAGAACGCATTCATGCGTGACTTTAAACCGATCGCGAAGAGCTTAGAGCAAGGAGGGTACACGCAGTTTACCCCGCACTACATCACTTGGCAATGTATCGACAATCCGCCCACGACCGAGGCGTGTAAGGCGCAGTGCATAAATGTAGGCCGCTACTGCGCGCCGGATCCAGACGCGGACATTCACGCGGGTTACTCTGGCGCTGACATCGTCATCGACAACCTTCGAGCGCTTTGTGCTTTTGACGTCGCGAATAAATCCAACGCGCCCTGGATGTGGTGGGATTACGTCTCAGATTTCTCTGACGAGTGCACGATGGGCAATGGCAAATTCGCCATGCGCTCTTGCGCGGAGAAGGTAGCGAAGAACATCGGCATCGACGTCGACGCCATCAACGCTTGCATGGGTGATACTAACGGAGATCACACGAATCCTATGCTAGAAGCGCAAATCGCGGCGCAGAGTCCACCTGCGGGGAGTTCTCGGCGCGACATCCGGCTTCTTCCCACCATCTTGATCAACGGCGAGCGATACTCGGGAAAAATCGCGCGCGGCGAGGTGCTGACGGCACTTTGCGCCGGTTTCGATCAGGCATCTGTTCCGGCCATGTGTAGCGATGCCGGTTTGATGCACGCAGAGTGCGTGCGTGGTCAACAGGGAGACGTCACGTGCGCGGCGGATAAGGAGGGCGACGGGAAGACGGCGTGCAAGGAGACGGGATCGTTTCCGTATTACGAGTGCGCGTGTCCGGAAGGTTCCCAAAGCGTCGTCGGTCACGATGGCACGGAAAAGTGCGAATCCGTTAACATGTGCGCTCAAGCGATGCACGACATGGCGAACTGCTCGTGCGACCGTTGTGTGTGCACGAATCTCCAGCACGGAAAGTTTCAGTGTAAAACCGAAGCCGCCACGGCGTGCGACGAGCCTCTTTCGCGAGCCGCCACGTCTCAGGGGGGATGCTGGGCGAAGGACGGGTTCAGCGCGTGCGTCGATAATATTGACGCAAAACGCAAAGCGAGTAGAGAGGGGGGAAATCCCGACGAGGTACCAAGCGTCGTGTGCAAGTGCCCGAAGGGCTTTGAGGGCGACGGAACGACGTCGTGCGTGGAAATTGACGAGTGCAAAACAAAGTGCAAAGACTCGAACGCAAAGTGCGTCAACACGTATGGAAGTTACAACTGTACGTGTTCTGCGGGATACGCGGCGACGTATCAACCCGAGCCTGTCGATGATTGGATTTGTCTGTCGACGCATCGCAGCGGCGGCGCGAGTTTGGTGTTCACGAGCGTGTTGATGTCAATCCTCGGCGTTGCGAGCGCGTCGTACGCGTTTTACCAGTACCGCGCGCGTTCGTACATGGATCGGGAAATTCGACAAATCATGGCGCAGTACATGCCTCTGGATCAACATCCGCCAGACGACGACGACGACTCGCCTTACGATCAACCGCCGCAGCGCGACTCCGCGAAGCAAAACATTTTACCGACGAGCATGGAACTGAGCGACTTTTGATAAAGAAATAGACAGCGCATAAAATGAATGATCGTCGCGCCATCACGTCTGTTCCGGCCATCGTTCTCACAGTTCTCGTAATCGCGTTGGAGAGCATGTTACCAGAACTGGAAGCTAGCATTAAAAAGGGGATCAATTTCCTTCATTCCTAATCGACGGGCGCGACCGACTGACCGCGACCACCTTTAGAGACGGCGTCTCGTCGTCGAATGTAAAGAAGCAACGCAACTTGTCGAAGCGTGTCGAATATCGTTCGTGATAACTTACATAGCCTTGATGAGACGTTCGATATCCTTGAACACGTCTTGCTTGGCGCGGTTACCGTCCACGTTCTTCATTATGCTCTCGTACTTGCCGACGACGGCGTCGACATTCTTGTGGTGCACAGCCAAGCGGTTGGCCGCCTTCTCTTCGGTGTCGTCACTGCGCTGCGTCAAGCGCGCCGCAATTTCGGGCGTTGGCGGCGGGAAAAAGGTCATGTGGTAGATGGTACCATCCACCGGATCGAGTCGACGACCGACGACGCGGTCGATTAAAATTTCATCCGGCACGTCGAGCAACAGGAACAAGTCCGGGTCGATCCCACTTTCGATGAGCGCTTCGGCCTGTTCCTCGCTTCTTGGGTAGCCGTCTAACAGCCAACCCTTGGCGCAGTCGGGTTGCGCCAAGCGATCCTTCACCATGGTGACGACGACTTCGTTGGGCACGAGGTCGCCTCGGTCCATGTACTCCTTCGCTTTCTTACCGGCGTCGGTACCGGCCGCGACGGCCGCGCGCAAGAGATCACCGGCGGAGATATGCGTGAGGCCAAACTTCTTGACGATCATCTCGCACTGCGTTCCCTTCCCGCTCGCCGGGGCACCGGCGATGACGATTCTCTTTTGCTTGGACGCGCCTCCGATCGTGCTCGACTTCGAAGCCTTGATCGCGAGCGCCGCGGCCGCGATCGCCACGGCGGATCCGACCGCGATCTGCGCCGACGGTACCGACGGTTTCGCCACCGGCGCCGCCGCCACCTTCTTCGCGCTCACCTGCGCGAGCTCGCGTCGCGGATACAACGCCGACGCATCCGCGGCGGTCGACGCCGACGACGCGCGCGCCAAGACGACGCCGCGCGCGTGCGACTTGCCCGCGGCGCGACGACGGAAGGTCGTCGTCGTCGTCGCGCACGTCGCGTTCGCGTTACAGCTCGTGGACGCTATCATCGTGCACGCGTCGCGGTGCGCGGTATGCGGATGGATACGGACGACGCCGACGAGGCCGCGACGACGACCGCGACGACGACGACGACGACGACGACGCGCGATTCTGGCTTATCCATTCGTTTGACGCATTCGACGGCACGCGAACGCCATGAAATCTCGCGTTGACTCGAAATAAAAAGTAAACCCCGGCGCCCCCGCGCGACGTTTTTGGCGCCAATTCGAACGTTCGCCCGCCTCGCGCGGGCGGCTAAGAATGGAACGTCGCCACACGATGACGAGCGCGCGCGCGACGACGACGACGGCGTCGACGGCGGATACGAAGGCGAAGACCGTGGCGTACAACGACGTCGATATGGTCACCGACCGAAGACACTCGAGCGCGAGCGAAGAAAACTCGGGGGCGAGCACGACAGACTTTCAAGACGAAGACGCGCCGACGTCGAGAAGCGCGACGCCCGCGCCCGGACGATTGAACGTCGAGCTCGACGTCGATCGCGAACAACGCGATGAGTATCAAGGCGTGAAATCCATCGTGCGAAACACCGTGCGAGGGTGGGCAAACGTCGAAAACGCGGCGCTCGAGGTGAGCCCGGTGCGAGGCGGGATCACGAACGCGCTGTTCAAGGTTCGTCTGGCGCAAGACGCGGCGCCGACGACGACGAAGGATCCGATCGCACGCGCGGTGGTGGTGAGAGTTTTTGGCAAGGGTACCGATCAATTCATCACTCATCGCAAAGTACAAGGCGAGACGTCGCACGTTTTGAACGAACACGGGTTCGGGGCAAAAGTGCTCGGCGTTTTTTCAAATGGGTTGGTTGAAGAGTTCATCGAAGCCGAGAGTGTGGCTCCGGAGGAGTTGGCGAACGGAGGGATTTTGCTTCGACGAGTCGCGGCGCAGATGCGACGCTTGCACAAGGAAGTGGCGCCGGATTTAGTGCCTCGCGCCGCGGCTGGCGAGACCATCGCGCGCGCCCGAGCCAACGCTATCTGGGACACGCTTCAGTTGTGGTTCGACTTGGCGTACGGTGTTGCCAATGATCCGACCATTTTCAAGAATGACGCGCGCAAAAAGTCGATTTTGGCATCGTTGAAGATCGATTCGGAATCGCGTCAAATGCTGTTCGAAGTCATTCGCGCGAGGTGCGAAGCCGTGAACAGTCAGACGGTGTACTGTCACAACGACATTCACGCCGGTAACTTTTTGCTGAACAGAAAGACGGACAACCTGACGCTCATCGATTACGAGTACGCCGACTACGGTCCCCGTGCGTTTGACATGGCCAATCTGTTTTGCGAATTCGCCGGGTTCGAGTGCAACTACGATCAGTTTCCGACGTGCGAACTTCGCCGCGAGTTTTACTCGGCGTACTTGCACACCACGGTCGATGCGGAGATTGACGCGCTCGAAGCGGAAGTCGCGGCGTGGACGCCCGTGACGCACGCATTCTGGGCGCTCTGGGCGGTGATTCAAGCCAAGTATAGCGCCATCGATTTTGACTTTTTGGGTTTCGCCGCGATGCGCATGAAGGTGTTTTACGCCTCTGCTCTCGCGCCGAGTGAGTGGGTGCCGACGAACGCCGCGCTCGGTGGACAGCACGGCACGCCGGAGAAGAGTGTGGGTTGGAATGCCACGGCTGAGGGAAACGTCGTGCTTTGAGATAGTTGTTTTTATTGTAACTACGCGTAATTCTGATATCGAGCGCCCGACAAGCAAGCGGCGTGTTGACGTCTGCCCACGTCGGACCCACCATGTGATGCTGGTCGAGGTGGACGCGAGCGCGTGGTGCGGCAAGCGACACAAGACCGCACGAAAAGGTCATCAAACGTCGCAGTGTGCGGGGGCGCGATTCGCTCGCGCGTGCGCTCGCACGCTCTCTCTCGCGCGCGCGCACGCGCGGCTTCTCGGTGCGTCGAAAGCGAAAGTCGGTTCATCTTTCACAGCGCTCGTACGCGGGAAGGACGACGCGATGGCGACGAGAGAGGACTCGAGCGAGTCGGAAGCGATGAAAGCGACGCGCGCGATGATGAAGACGATGTACGAATGCAAGCTCGGATCTCCACCGATCGTCGCGCGGACGGCGTCGAGGGAGGAGGCGTCGAGGGAGACGCGCGCCTACGCCGCGCGAGCGTTAGAGTTGGAGCGCGCGGGAAGCTTCGAGTCGTGTGAACTCGAAGGAAAGTGTAATCGGGTGGAATTAGTTTGGAAGTACGTACAGGCACATCGAGAACCGTTCGTCGCGGGGGCGATCGCAGAAGACGAACGAGACACGAGACGCGACTTCGACGCCATCTTGCTTGACTTGAGCGCGGCTTTCGAGCGATCTCGTGGAAGCGATGGCGCGACGTCGCCGAAGCGATGGTGTCCGCCGAGCACGTTCGAGCGTCGCACAGTGAAGTATTGGGTGGACCCTCGCGACGCCATTCCAGTGCAGCTCGCGATTTTAAAACATCTACCGATTCTCGAGTTCAGCGGCGGCGAAGACGCTGAACCACGCGCTGAAGATGACGAAGACCAAGACCGCTCGCTCATAACTTCGGTATATCTCGACAATCCACAATTTGACGTTTATCGCACGAGGCTCGCTCGCGAACAAGGCGCCACTCTCGCTCGATGTCGATGGTACGGAGGGTCGGCGCGCTCGGACGACGTCTTCATCGAGCGAAAGACACATCATGAATCCTGGTCGGCGCAAAAGAGCGTGAAAGAGCGTTGCAGCATGCGAAGGGAAGACGCTGTGGTGCTTTTGCAGGGGACACCGCCGAAAGCGTTGTCGATGTCGAAAAAGAACTTGACTTTGGCGCGCGAAGTACTCGCGCAAGAAATCAAGCGACGCGGCGTGAAACCGACGCTCCTGACGCAGTACCGACGCACGGCGTTCCAGAGGTCCGATGGTAATCAACTTCGAGTATCGTTCGATACGGATTTACGCTGGCGCGATGTTCGCGGCGAAGGGTCTGGGGTGCTCTCGAACGCAGCTTTCAAAGGTGGCGAGCCGGCGGCGTTTCGATTCGCCATTCTCGAAGTCAAATTAGCGACGGAGGACGCGAAGTCGCCGGAATGGATCGAAAATATCATCTCTTCCTTCAACGTGACGCAGGTATACAAGTTCAGTAAGTTTCTACACGGATGCGCGATGTTGTTTTACCCGAACGAGGCGTTACCGAAGCTACCTCATTGGTATGGCGCAGACGCGAACGAATGCGTCGTCGACGTGCCGATCGAGTCGTCGCGTGGCGACGCCGAACGCCCGCTCGATCACGACGGCACGGTTCACGATATCGAGCGCACGGAGTCTGCGAGCTCGTTTACCGAACTCATGCGCGCCGCGGTCGCGACGCTCCGATTTCGTAAGAATGAACAAAAGCGAGTCAATCGTTTGGGCGTCGGCGACGCGGACGTCGAGCAGGCGCCGGCGATGAGATTTACTCAAAGGCACGTGCCGGTGAAAGTGGAACCGAAAACGTTTTTCGCCAACGAGCGCACGCTCTTGCAATGGCTTTCGATGTCCATCCTCTTACTCTTTCTCGCTCTCGGGTTGCTGGCAATCGAATCCAGTGGCTCGAACGCGATTCCGTTCGGTGGCTCAAACGCGCGAGCGTCCGCGACGACGCTGGGTAGCCCTTTCGCGGGAGCGATTTGCGGAATCATCATCGCGCCAATTTCGATCCTATTCATGTTATATGCGCTTTGGACGTACATCGTTCGCGCGAGGCGAATCGCCAGGCGTGAGGCGAGCACGCGGTACGACGACGTCTTCGGCCCCGTGGCGCTCGTGGTGATTCTCGTCCTCGTCGCCGTGAGCGCCGTGGCGCTATCCGTAGCGTCGATCGATTGGCAAAGTGTGCGCTACGCGCGCGCGGTGTCTTAGGCGACACTATCGCGACAGCTTTAAAAAATGTCTTTGTTTTTACATCAAATAATTACACATCCGCCGTCGTACGAGTCGATTGCGTCGACATTTCGTCGTTTTCCTTCTTCTTCTTTGCAATCTCACGCATAGCTGGAAGCGCGCCCGGCGGCGTGCCTTTCTTCCCGATGTTATATACGCACGCGTACGGTGCGATGAGAGCGCTTGGATCGATCGCAGCGCACGCGCGACGAATCACGTCCTCAGCCGCGCTCACGAGCGCTTCGTCTTGGCCCACCGGCCCGAGGCTCACGCGAGCGACGTGCGTAAACCTGTGATCGACTTCGTTCGCCTTGGAGCTCTTGACGACTTCGAAAAGCGAAGCGTCTTGAAACGCACCCGCGCCGACGATGGCTTGCGCGCTCGTGATGCCGAAGGTGGTCGTCCAATCATTCGCGTCGACGCCGCCCGCGTTCGCCTTGACGCCGACGAAGATGACGACGTTCGACTCGTCGAAACCAAACACCGGCACCACCGCGTCCGAGCCTTCCGCCGCCTCGATCATTTCTCGTCGTTTCGCGCGCGTTCTCGCGAACGCCGACGCCCCGTCCGCGTCGCTCGGCGCGTACGCCGCGATTTCTCTGCACGCCAGCGCGTGTTCGGTTTGGTTCAGATGCCCCATCTCCACCGCGTCGACGAAATCCGAAAACGCCGCAAACATGTCCTCCGGCGCCACGTCGTCGAACAGCGCGCAATTGAAGCAAGCGTTGGGTTCTCGAGCGTCTATTCTCTCCTCCCCGTTCCCGAGCGCGTAGTGAAAGTGCGCGCTCACAAAGTTTGGATGAAACCTCGCCACCTCGACGACGTGCAGCGCGCCCTCCAGGAACGTCCCAAAGATTGGTTTCGGCGCCTCCAGCGTGTCGTACACGTGAAACAGCACGGTGCCGTCGTACACGCGCCGCGCGCTCGCCCCATCGTCGCGTCGCCGCGTCTCCGTCTCGAGCGGCGCTTCGTTCACGGCGCGACGTCGCCCCGTCGCCGCGCGTCGCGCCCCGAATCGCACACCCTGGCGAACGCGCGTCGTCGTCGTCGCGCGCGCGCGCGCGTCGCCGGCGCGCGTCGCCATCGCCGTCGTCATCGTCGTCGCGGTGCGCGCGGTCGTATCGCGCGGCGCGACGTGCGGATTCCCGTTCGCGGCGCGACGGATCGAATCGAATCGAATCGAGATAACGCGACGTCGGCGCGGACATTCGGGGACATTCGGGGACATTCGGACATTCGGACATTCGGACATTCGGACATTCGGACATTCGGACATTCGGGGACGATCGGACATTCGGGGACGATCGGACATTCGGCACTCGCGCGCGACCCGCGTCGCGCGCGCGTCGCGATTCATTCGACGACGGGCCGACGATGACGACGCGCGCGCGAACGACGACGCGCGCGCCTCGACGACGCGTCGCCGTCGCGCGCGTCGTCGTCGCGCTCGCGCTGTGCGCCGTCGCGCGCGCCGCGACGAGCGCGCACGCGACGGGGGTGTTGGTGGAGGACGACGGACGCTCGGGCGCGCGACGCGCCGACGTCGAGGTGCGCGCGCGAAATCGCGAGACGGACACCGAGGACGCGATGGCGACGACGACGTCGAGCGAAGCGAACGACGAAGACGCGCGGACGGAGGAGGAGGGCGACGAGGACGAGGACGCGGTGGAGACGGTGGACGACGAGGACGCGGTGGAGACGGTGGACGACGAAGCGACGACGACGAAGACGACGGCGAAGACGACGACGACGATGCCGACGGTGGAGGATGTTAACGCAGAAGATGCGGATGATTCCATCACCGAAGGCGCCGGGGCGGAGGAAGTGCGCTCGGCGGACGCGGCGTTCGAGTCCGAAGCCGCGCCGACGCGAAGCGTCGGCGCGGAGAAACAGCCGAAACCGTCCGCGGTTGCGCGCGCGGGCGCTGATGAAGCGGATGAAGCCGATGGAGAAGAGATCGAAGGGGGCGAAGGCGAGGCGAAGGAAGACGAGGAGGAAGAGCTTTCGGAAGAGGAGGCGTTGGCCATCATCGAAAAGGAGATGAAGGATCGCTTGAAGGCGCTGTACGGCGAACCGACTGAAAAGCAAAAGAAATGGGTATCAAAGGTGAAAGAAGTTCACAACCTCGAAGGCGCGGCGAGCTTTACCGAGGATGACACCACGTGTGGCTCCACGGGCGGGCTCGCGGTTTTTACGATTTGGCATCACGTGCACGAGTTGGCTCGCGATGCCATCGCGACGTTCGTCGGCGCCAAGGCGGAAGAGTCCAACTCTCCGCACTCTCTCTTGTCTCTTCGCGCCAAGGCTTTGAAACTCGTCGCGGCGTACGATTTTGAGTTCAAGGGTACGGGTAAAGCGCGCAATGAATGCATTGCAAACTATTTCACTCGACAAAAGGTGCACGAAGTGGTCACGGTTCTGGAGCGACAAAAGGAAGAGAAGCACGCGTACGCGCACAAGACGTTTGATCACACGATCCACGAGGACGACACGGAAGACGACTCGGCCGAAGCGATCGAAATGCGCGAACGTCGCATCGGTAGAGTGGCGTACGAGCTCAAGAAGACCATCATCGGTCAACTCGACGCTGTCGAAGACGAAGCTGGCGGCGGCAAAGATGAAGCCGACGAACAAGCCGGCGGCACCACGCTCGTGCTCGCGTTGAACTGCCGAGCGCAACATCAGCATCGACTGGTCGCGGCCATCATGCACGCCGTTCGCGCGCGATTCGGTCTCGGTGTCGCTGATTTCACTCTCGTCGTGGGTAAGAAAGCCGTGAACGACGAACTCACGACGTTGATTGGCGAATCGTACGATTCGCTCATGAGCAAGCGAACCGACTCGTCCGCGTCTACCGACGCCGTGAAGTCGCGCGTGGCGGTGTGCCCGGACTTGCCCGGTATCGCTTTTTCAGAAAAAGAAGAACAACCCGAGCGTGAACTCACCGCCATGGAGAAAGCCATGCGCGAAGCCGAGGATCACGTCATGCGAGAACACCAAGCCACCGGCGACCCGACGAACCCGCAGCACATGAACGCCGGTGGCGACCTCGGCATGCAGGCGCTCCCGGGGATGCCCAACATTTTCGACAGTAAGAATGCGGGGCATACATCAGATGGCAGTGCTCGCAAGGAGGCTCGAGCGCACTTCGGGCTCAGCGACCGTCAAATTGGCTCGCACGACACCCGCCATCTCGGCGGCGGCGCGTCGGCGGCGTCTCGCCAACCGTCGCGCCAGCCGCAGACGCGCCAGCGAACTCAAGGCGGTTTCAACGCGTTACCGAAAATGAACGATCCTTTGGATTCATATTTAAACGGTCCGACCGGGCCGAGCAAGTACGCCAAGCGCCAGAACGAGTAGACGATGGTAACTCTTGTAACTCCCAAACTTGTACAGCTCCAGTCGCGCCTCCGAGCGTCACATCGCGAACGGCGCGTGCCATGCGCGCCGTCCGTTCGAACGCGTTCACCGCTCGCGCGAACGCGCGAACGCCTCGATCGACGCGCGCGACGCGCCGTCACGCGGCGTCGGCGTCCTCATCCGCAGCTCCGTCGTCGTCGTGCCGAACGCGCGTCGAGTTTGGTGACGACGTCAACGTCGATACTGCGTCTTTATCGTCGCGTCGACGCGCGTTGGGCGCGTTTGCGTGCGCGTCGCTGAGCGTCGCGATCTCACTCACGTCGACGTCGACCGAATTCGCCGCGCGCGCCGACGACGAGGACGAAGAACTCGCCGAGCTCGAGGCGAACATGAAGCGCGTGATGGAGACGAATAGCGGCGAGCAGACGTTTGTGCGACAGATTGGTTTACGCTCGAGCGATAAGGCGAACGGTGTTCGAGCGTGCGCGTTTGAAGTGAGTAGTTTGTGGCGCGTCGACGGTGCGCGCGTGGTAGACGCGATGACGACGGAGTGGGGAACGATCGTGGACCCGGTGAACGGGGAGGCGGTGCAAGGCGCTCGAGCGTTCGCGACGCCAGACTTTGGGGTGAAGTCGATCGATGATTTAGGGAAGCCGGAGAACGTGGCGGTGGCCAAGGTTTTGGGATTAGATGGGGAAGATTCGTACCGTCGAGCCGACATGCTCGGCGCGGCGAAGCGCGTCGACGCGAGCACGGGACAAGTATATTACGATTGGGAACTCGTGGCGTCGCCGCCGGCGAAGTCGTGTCCGAGCGCCGTTGGGTGCTTGTACCCGGAACATATTTATCTCATCTCCGCCTCCGTGCTCGATGGTGTGCTTTACGTGCTTAGCTTGGATGCGACGCCCGCGCAGTGGCGCGTGACTGGGAACTCGGTCAAACGCATTCGCAACTCGTTCACCGTCGGCGTGGCGGACGAAGCGCCGACGTCGCAAATCGTCGACGCGGCGACGGCGTGAGTTTTTCGATTTTTTACATGTTCGTCCTAGCATCTGTCAGTGCTGATATATGTTTGCGTACCCAACGAGCCCCTTTTGCGACGCAATCGGCTTCCGAAGTCTATCCGACTGCGCCGAGAGGTGCAATCGTCGCTGCGCGTTTTGTTGCGCCACCGAGGACGACGCGACTGCTCGATGACGCGACTGCGACGACGTCGGCGTACCTGGTTCAGGCGTACCCACGGCACCGTGGCCTCGCGATTGTTTCGTGTCGACGACGAGCGTTCGCTCGCGCCTAGACGGTACGCTTTGCGAAATGCGAGGCGTCGCCGCGACGCCGTCGCGGTGTAAACTCTTTGACGCCGAATCCATGGCGTCACAGACGCAATCTATCGTCCCTAACAATTTCTGAGTCTCGCTCTTAAGTCGACCCAAGAGCTCTTCTCGAACGCGATTGAGCGCGTCGAACGTCTTGGCGTCGTTTGCTCTCGCGTCGCGCAATTCGCTCGAACGCGCCTCGAGTTCGCCGCGCACGCGATCCAACTCCGTCGCCAACCGGCCCACGCGCACTTCGTGCTCGGCTTCGAGACGAAGACGTATGACGCTCTCTTCCTGTCGGATCACCGTCTCGCCGCGCGCTATTTCACCGCGCAAATGGCTCGCCTCCGCCTCCGCCGCGACGCGTCCCGCCTCGGCGTCTCTCGCCCTCGCCTCGAGCGTCTCGCGCTCGGTCGCGTGCGCCACCTCTCGCGACTCCATCGCCGCCTCTAAGCCCTGACGCATCGCGCGCTCAGCGCTCAGCGCGTCCGCGAGCGCGCGCGCGCGCGCGTCATCGTTCGCGTCGACGACGCTCGACGCCCCTTCGTCGTCTTCGCGCGCGCGTCCGAGCCGATTCGCGTCTTCGTCGTCGTCGTCTTCGCGCGCCTCCTCCGTCGCCCTCGACGCGCGGTCGTCGGCGTCCGAGACGCGATCGTCGTCGTCGTCGTCGTCGCGCGTCGTCGCCGTCGCGCTCGCCGTCGCGCCGCCGTCGTCGTCGTCCGTCGCGCTTAAAATAGTCGCGCGCGTCATCGCTCGCATGCACGCGCGCACGCGCGTCCTCGCCAGCGCCGCGCACGCGTCCTCGCGCGCGCTCGATCGCATCGCGCGCGCGTCCTTCGCCCTTCGCCTCGCGTCGGACGCGCTTCCGACGCGCGTCCGACGACGACGCGACGACGCGACGACGTGTGCCGGTTCGCGTCCCCGGCGCGGCGACGGCGCGAACCGGGTCGGTCGTCCGACGCCACGGGGCGACGCCGACGGGGCGACCGGACGCGCGCGCGCCGGGCGATACGCGAAAAAAGGACCCGACGACGCGCCGATCGATGGGGAAACCCGCGCCGAGCGCGCCGCCGACGTCGTCGTCCGCGCCGTCCGCCGCCGACGCGTACGCGCGCGTCGTGACGAAGAAATTTACATTCAAAGGCGGCGCCGCGCTCACGGCGCGCGCGGAGGACAAGGCGAAGAAGCGGGCGAAGAAGGAGGCGAAGAAGGCGAAGAAACGAGACGGCGCCGATCGCGAGGCGACGACGACGGGCGGGACGAAGTCGTACGAGGACGAGTTTCCCGAGGAAGCGCGGCGAGCGACCGAGGGGCGAGGGCGAACGGTGGCGTTCGGCACGAATTATCGAGCCGCGCCGGAGACGTTGCACGGGTACTCGCGGAAGTGGCGAGACACGCCCGCGAGCGCGATGACGAGAGAAGAAAAGCTCGATCTGCGCAGCGCGACGAAGGCGGACAAGTTTTGCAAATAGCGGGCGCGCGGAGGACTATAGGAGTTGTACCAACACGTAGAGTTTGAGTTCATTAAACACCGAGAGTTCCTACACCGAGAGCTGCGGCGGCGACGGCGGACGAGGCGGATGAATCGATTCTTCGAAATCTACCGGCGTCGTCTCGCGGAACGCGGCGCCGATGAAAGCCTTTTGCTCCGCCGCGCGCGGGTCTCTCGCGTCGCGAACCATGGCCTCCGTCGCCGCCGGCGTCGTCGTCTTCGCCGCTGACTCGCTCGCGTTCGTCGCCGTCGTCGCCTCGCGATCGCTCGAGCGCGCGCGATCGACCGTCTGCGTCACGGCGAAGAGCTTGAACAACGCGCTCGCCAGTTTATACGGCGTCGAGTAATACTTGCTCGGCTCGCACGCCAACTCGCAAATCCTTTGAATCGTGAACGGCGCGTCCCGGTCGAACGCCGACACGCACTCGCCACAAATTTTCTCCACGTCGTCTTCGTACGCCCGTCGCATCGCCGCCACGGTCGCCGCGCTCGCTATCTCCTCCGTCTCCTCCGTCTCCTCCGTCTCCTCCGTCTCCGTCTCCGTCTCCGTCGTCGTCCTCGCCCGTTTCGTCGCCCGCCCGCCCTCGCCCTCGTCGCCCTCGCCCTCGCCCTCGCCTCGCTCGCCGCCGAACGCCTCGTCCCCGAACGCCGTCATCGCTCGCCGCAGCGCCTCGCGCACGCGCTCTCGAAATCCCGCGTCGTCGTCCTTCGCCGTCCCTCGCCACGCGTCGCACGTCCCCGTCCGCGCGCACGCGCGCACGCGGTCGTCGCCGTCGTCGCCGTCGTCACCGCTCGATCGCGTCGCCATCCGTCGTCGCGTCGCGGTGTGTCGTCGCCGGAATCGCGCGACGCGCCGCGACGACGCGATGCGAAATCAAAAAGTGCGTGCCCTGGCGCCGTTCGTTCGTTCGTCACGCGTCGACGCGCGATGTCGAGCGAGGACGTCGAGCGCGGCGACGGCGACGATGGGTTCGAGCGATTCGAGCGCCTCGGCCGCGGGCTCGGTGCGTCCCGCGCGCGGCGACGGCGCGAACGCGCGAAACCGAGGCGACCGAGGGCGACTGACGACGGCTTTCAAATGCGTTTGATTTTTTTGATCGCCCGCAGCGCGCGCGGCGAAGCGCGAACTGAGCGCGTCGTGCGCGACGTCGAGCGCGGCGACGAAAATGACGTGCGCGACGCTGGTGCTCGGGTGCGCGGCGCGAAAGATGGTGATCGGGGAAAAGACGTTCGACGCGGCGTTCGCGCTCGAGGCGTACGCGACGACGCGCAAGCCGTGGACGCTGGTGACTTCGGGGTACGTCGAACGGTCGTTCGCGGCGTTGGTGGTCGATTGTTGGGGGTTGTTGTACATAGGTGGGATATTAGAACCCGTGTGGGGGGCGAAAGAGCTCACGAGGTTCGTGGTCGGGGTGAATTTGGCGACGACGACGCTCGCGTGGTTGTCCATGTGCGCGCTCTACGCCCTGAGCGCGGGGGACGAGTTTTATTTGTTTGCGAAATTTTCCGGCTTTCACGGCGTCCTCGCCGCGCTGTTGCTCGCGCTCAGGCAAACGTCGCCGGAGGAACCGGTGTTCGCCGGTGAGGGCGCGTTGGGCGCGGGCACGAGCGGCGTCGTCGCCTCGCTGCGGGCGCTGCGAAACAAGCACTTGATCGGCGCGTACTTGTGCTTCACGGCGGCGTACGCCTTCATGAGCGGTGGTGCGCATCATCACGTCGGTTTGTACCTGTTCGATATATGGGGTGCGTATTCCGCGTGGGTGTATCTGCGTTTCTTCCAACCGCACGGCTCGGGCGCGCGCGGGGACGACAGCGACGATTTCGCGTTCGCCGCCCTCTTTCCTCCGGCGGCGCGTCCGGTCATCGCGCGCGTCTCCGCCCCCATAGGCGCCGCCGCGCGTGCGCTCGAGGCCAGACGCCGCCGCGCGAGAGAGGAAGCGGACACGCGCGCCGCGGCTTCGACTGCGACCGCAAAACCGGCGCAATCTCCCGCCGCCGCCGCCGCCGCCGCCGTCGTCCGCGCCAAGCTGGAATCGTCGTCCGCGCGCGAGGAGGACGACGACGCCAAGTCCAAGCGCGAGGCCCGCGCCGCGCGAGGTCGCGCCCTCGTCGAGGCGCGCGCGAACGCGGACGCGTCACCGTAGTGTATCATAATCGCACGAGCGCTTCGTAGCCCTCTCGGTCCGCACTCGTCAGTCGCCTCGCGCGTCCGTCTCGCCTTTGGACGAGGCGAGAGCCCCGCGCGGGTCGCGTCGACGTCATTCCGCGACGCGCACCGCGTTCGCGCGTTCGTTCTCGAGCGGTCCGCGACTCGAGCGCGCGCGATGACGCACGCGACGCGAACGTCCGCGCGCGCGTCCGCGCCTTCGCCGCGCGCCGCCGTCGCGCGATCGCGCGCGCGCGCCCGCGGACGCGCCGCCGAGGGGGTGCGTCCGACCGGCGTCGCCGGACGCGCGCGCGTCGCGCGCGGCGCGCGATCGCGCGGGACCGTCCGCGCGGTGGTCAACGCGGCGAGCGATGGCGCGAACGACGCCGACGGCGGACGCGCGGTGCGAGTGCAGGCGCTCACGGCCAAGGAGGAGGAGGTGGATAGAATTCAAGACATGCTCAATAAGCCCTACAAGTGGGGGTTCAGCACGGATGTCGACACGGAGACGATTCCCGCTGGATTGAACGAAGAAGTCGTGCGCATGATCTCTGCGAAAAAAGAAGAGCCCGAGTGGATGCTCGACTTTCGATTGAAGGCGTTCCGTAAGTGGTTGACGATGGAGGAGCCGGATTGGAGCGACAATCGCTATCCGCAAATCGACTACCAGGCGTCGTCGTATTACAGCGCGCCAAAGTCGATGGAGAAGAAGAAGAGCTTAGATGAGGTCGATCCGGAGTTATTGGCCACGTTCGACAAGCTCGGAATTCCACTGAACGAACAAAAGCGATTGACGAACGTCGCCGTGGACGCGGTGTTTGACTCCGTGTCCATCGGGACGACGTTCAAGGAAGATTTGCTCAAGGCTGGGGTGATCTTTTGCTCCATCTCAGAGGCGGTGCACGAGTACCCGGAATTAGTCAAGCAATATCTCGGATCGGTAGTGCCGGTGGCGGACAACTATTTCACCGCCCTGAACAGCGCGGTGTTTAGCGACGGCTCCTTTGTGTACATTCCCAAGGGCGTCGTATCGCCGATGGAACTGTCGACGTACTTCCGCATCAACGCCGAATCTTCGGGTCAATTCGAGCGCACGCTCATCGTTGCTGAAGACGACTCTTATGTGAGCTATTTGGAAGGCTGCACGGCCCCGGCGTATGACGAGAACCAGTTGCACGCCGCCGTCGTCGAGATTAGCGCGGGGAAAAACGCTGAAGTGAAGTATTCGACGGTCCAGAACTGGTACGCGGGTGATGAGGACGGAAAGGGTGGCATTTACAACTTTGTCACGAAGCGTGGCTTGTGCAAGGGGGACAACTCGAAGATTTCGTGGACTCAAGTCGAAACTGGCTCGTCCATCACGTGGAAGTACCCGTCCGTCGTGCTCGCGGGAGACAACTCGATTGGTGAGTTCTACTCAGTCGCTTTGACGAACAACGCACAGCAAGCGGACACTGGGACTAAGATGATTCACATCGGTAAAAACACGCGGAGTCGCATCGTGAGCAAGGGAATTAGCGCCGGTAAGAGTAAAAACGTATACAGAGGTTTGGTGCAAGTGGGTCCAAACGCCTCCGGCGCGCGCAACTACTCTCAATGCGATTCGATGCTCATCGGCGATAAGGCCGGTGCGAACACGTATCCATACATCCAAGTCAAAGAACCGAGCTCTCGCGTCGAGCACGAAGCGAGTACATCCAAGATTGGTGAGGATCAATTGTTCTACTTCCAGCAACGTGGCATCTCTCCGGAGGAAGCCGTCGGCGTCATCATCTCTGGCTTTTGCCGAGAAGTCTTCAACGAACTACCTTTAGAATTCGCGGCCGAAGTCAACCAGCTCATGAGTCTCAAACTCGAGGGATCGGTGGGCTAATCAGTCGATCGATCGAACGCCCCGCACGCCCTAAACCTTGTAACGTTATGAATAAAAGACATTTTTTCGCGGCGATTTTGTCAAATTTTTTATCGCGAATTTACAGGCATTGCGTATTTGCGTATTAAGATCGCATCAATCTTGATGTGGCTAACTAAATTGTATGTCTTCAACATTCTATCAGTGCGGCTCCGCGTGCTGTTGGAGCTCATCTGCTGAATCTTTCTTCGCCTGAGAGCTGAGGCTCATCATGCTACCTTTCGCACCCTTCGACTTCGACACGTCGAGCGACAGAAGCGACGTTTCCTCCATCATTTGCATCTTCGCCAACGCCTCGATACGTTTCTTCTCTTTCGCGAGACGAGCCTGCTCTTCGGGAGGAAGATCGGGATCTTCGACGCACTTTGCGTCGCTGTCGCTCTTCATCGAGCGCTGAGAATTGGTTCTACTAATCGTGGCGCTGTCCGTTTGCAGCTGAGCAACTTGCGGCGGCACCACGGCGGGCTCCGTCGCGGGCACGAAGTGCGGCTGCTCCGCGGCGCTCGTCATGGCGACGGGATGCTGAACATGATGTAAGGGAGGAGGCGATGTTTGCACCGTCGGTGGCGGTAACCCTGGCGCGCTATGTTGCGGCGCCATCGGTTGCGGAGGTTGTGGCGGCAAACCCAGATTGCTGGCACTGTTCACATTCATCAAGCGCGTCGCTTGTTGCGGTACTGTCTGTGTCGCCAGCGCAGGCGTGTGAGGGCGTTCGTAACGAGCGGACTCGGACCCAGTATCAGATCCTGTAAGCAAGGCCATCTTGCTCGCCGTACGTTCAATACGCTTCTTCTGAAGCGAACGGAGCTTTTGCTGGCGCTCAGTCGTGTGACGTTGCCTCATTTCGGCTTCCTCTTGCTGTTGCTGAAGCTCGAGTTCTTCGAGCAAACGAAGTTCCTCCATCTCTTCCTGTTCTTCTTCGTTCGCGTAAGATCCGGCGTCTGAACCTCTATCTCCGATTTCTGACACCGTCGCTGACGACCCACCCTCGATCACGCGCTGCACGTCCTGCATCACACTTTCGGAATATGTCGGCTGCGCGTTTGCGACTGGAGCTCGAGGTGGCTTCTGCGCAGCCAGATCAACCTGCTCTAGCGATCGGGCGACCTCCGCGGGCTGCACCGGAGCTGGAGAACGAACCGGCGAAATCCCGGGGGTGGCGTGAGGAGGCGACGCGTCGCCCGGCGTCGTTAAGCCACTCGTCGTGCCCCGCGCCGCGGCGGCGGCGACCGGAGCCTGTTCTTGAGGTTTCACAGCGGCGAACGCGCTTTTCGGTCGTAAAAGACTCTCTTCGTGCTGCACAGCGTGAGACTTTTCCGGTAAAATTGCGTGGTCATCCACCAAAATTCGCGGCTTTTCCGAAAGCGACTCCGTCGACGGCGACTGCGTCAACGTCATCTCGATCTGGCTCGGACTCTGCGCTAAGTGTTCCTGACTCGCGCTTGCAGATATTGCACCCGCTCGACTGGATTCAGGACGCCCGCGCAATTTCTCTTCAGGGCTAGATCCACCGCTGTTCTCGGCGCTATGTCTCCTGCTCTCAGGGCGCTCGCAAAAGCCCCTCTTCTCGTCCCACAAGTACTTCACCTCCTTTTCTATTTCTCTCTCAATTGTTTCGACCGCGGTCATCTCCAATCCAAGTTCTTCCACCATCTCAGTCGCAACCGAACGCGCGCTGTCAGTTTCGGTGTTGAAAGGAAACTCCACGGTTCGATTTTGACCCGACGAGTCGGCGATTCTCAAACGCAACCGAAGCGAGTTGTCCTCCAAAAACGTCCCCTTGACGCGCACGTCGAGCGAAGCCCCTCGCCTGTGCTCCGGTGGCTCGAGCGTGTCAGCCTCAGAGTAGACTCTCACAATCTTTCTACCATTATCCCCTCTCGTTTGAGCCACGCGCGGTGGCTCCTCTTCCTCTTCCTCTTCCTTGACAATCGGTCTCGGCACCTCTGGTTCCTCTTCGACGACGGCGCGCGGAACCATGGTTTTCTTTTCCTTCTTCTTCAACCAAACGTGATCCAACAGCTGCTGAGCCGTCGGGCGTTCATCCGCGGGAGCGATGGCGAGAGAGATGAATTCGTAAATGTCATCACCCTTCTCTTTGATGGTCTCCAACGCCGCCGGAGGAATCCCACTTGAAACGCGCTTGTAAATTTGCGCCGGATTTTTACACTCGTTGTACGGGCACTCAAACGTAACGAGCTCGATCAGACACATACCGAAAGAGTATATGTCCACGCGTTCGTCATAGTCTTCCTCGTACAGCTCCGGGGCCATGAACTCGGGTGTTCCGATCACGCTGTGCGTTCGCTGATGATCCAACATCGCGGCGAGACCCAAGTCACCGATTTTGATCTCCCCGGCGTTACCGTTGACAAAAATGTTGTCGCACTTCAAGTCACGATGCACGATCGGTGGCTCGTGTGAGTGCAAGTACTCTAGACCTCGTAAAATTTGACGAGCCCAGCTCTTGACGGCGCGCATATCCAAATTGTTTTTAAATCGCGCGGCGTACTTGTTCAACGTCCCCGCACACGCCTCGGTTATGAAGTTCACGCTCACCTCTCCCGTCTTCTCGTTCGTCGTGTTCCACGAATGATAAAACTTCAACACGTTCTTGTGATCAAGTCTCTTCAAGATCTCAACCTCACCGAGCAAGCGCTGCTTCTCCACCGCGGGTAAACCGTGAACTTTGACCTGGTTCCACGCCACGTCCATGCCCTCTTCTTCGTCGAAAGCCTTGTACACGTTCTTGTACGTCCCACGACCGAGAAGTTCAGTGGTTCGCCCGAAGCGTCCGGTTGGATCCCACTCCACAAACTTCGTCGTCTCTTCCTCAGGCTCCTCCTCTTCTTGAGACGGCGGATCGTCCTCCGCGCGCGCGTTGACCTCGTCGGCGTCGCGACGCGTCGGCGACGCTTCGCGCAATCCTTCATCCTGCACATTCACCCCATCCGGCGACTCGCTTTCAATCTTTGTCTCCCCGTTCACCTGCGTCTCCTCGTCTCGCATTACGGCCGTCTTGTGCGTCAATTCTCCCTCCTCAGTGTCCGCCATCGCGCCGACGCGCGCGTGAGCGTCGAGGATAATTGTCGCTCGCCTCGCCTTTGATTTCTCTCACTTCGCTCGACGAGGCTTAACGACACATCGCTCTTCTCGACAAACGATACCACGGCTTCGCGCTCGCAGTATGGAGAGTTTCGACCGCGAATGCGCGCGTCGGTGAAGGCTTACGCGACGCCGCGCCCGCCAGAGTCAACCCAAAATCACTCGTACGAGTCACGACTCGACCCAGACCCCCTCGAGGCTGCGCCACCCGCGATCCGCGCCGCGCAATGTACGCGCACGCGACGTCCTATTCGACGCGATCGCGCGCTGCACCGCGCGCGCGCCTTCTTTACGACCGCGTCGTCCCGTTTCACGCCCGATCGCACGCGCGCACGCTCGAGGACGCGCCTTCAAACGTCGCGATTCGAAAACCGGCCGCGATTCGCACGATGCGCGCGATGACGGTCGTCTCGCGCCTCGCGTCCGCGTCGTTCGCGTCGACCGCGCGCGTCGACCGCGCGCGTCGCTCGCAAAACTTTTCCTTCGCCTCGATCGACGCCGTTCGCGTCGAACGCGCGCTCGCGACGACGTGCGCGCGGCGACGCGTCTCCCGCGGGCGCCGCGACGAGGACTCGACGAGTGCGGCGCGCGCGCGTCGCGCGCGCGTCGCGGGTCGTCGCGTGTTCGTCTCGAGACGGGGTTTCGTTACGTATACCACGCGTTCGAACGCCCGTGTAGTATCACACGAAAACGAACAGATTCGCTCGGCACCTCGCGCGTCGGTCGGTCGGTCGGTCGGTCGTCCCGGTCGTTGGCCGCAGTCGCGCGCGGGCGTTCGTCGCCGTCGCGAGCGCGGGCGTCGTCGAGGGCGACCGTGGGTGGCGACGGCGCGAGCGATGAGCGCGCCGACGCTGACGAACATGCTCGACGCGCGCGTGAGCGTCATCACGAACGACGGACGACACATCGTCGGCACGCTGCGAGGGTTCGACCAGGTGACGAACGTGATCTTGGAGGACTGCGCCGAGCGCGTGTACTCGAGCGAGAGCGGCGTCGAGGAAGCGCCGTTGGGGGTGTATATGATACGGGGAGATAATGTGTGCGTCAACGCGAGGCGAAGGCGTCGAGGGGGACGAGGGATTGAATGGACCGAGGACGCGCGCGCGCGCTCGAACGCGAGAGACGCGAAGGACTGACGACGAGAAATTGCGTGGCGACGAACAGTGCGCTCGTGGGACCGGTGGATGAAGAATTAGATGCAGAGTTAGATTTATCGGAGACCAGGGCACCGCCGCTTAAGGCGATAAAGTTTTGATTAAAACTTTCACAAAGTAGAGAAGTAGCGAAGCGCGAAGGCGCCGACGATGAGTTGCAAGAAGAATCGGAATCAGTGGCGTTCCTAGTCGTGGTGACCGTGATTGTTGAGGTTTCGGAGTAGCTCTCGCGCCCGCTTTAACGTGTTTATCTCGTCGTCGGTGAGATTCGTCGACGACGCACGCGTGGGCGCCAGGATGGAGCGCAACGCTTCGGCGCATTCCGCGCACGCCAACGCGTTGTTGAGTACGTTTGACGAATGTTTCGTGCTCGGTGAGGTCGGAAACAAAAATGTGATGCGATCCCGGAAGATTTTAGTTTCGTGATGTACATGGTCGTACAGCGCGGACAATCCGACGCTACCACCGGCAAATGGCCTGACGAAATTCATGATCGACGTCGCCGAATGCTGCCGAGGAAAACGACGGTGTCGTCAGTCTCGAGAAGATTATGTCGCACATAATCAATGATAACGTACGATTGCCCAAAAACACATCACGGTGAATACGACTTGAGTGTGAAGCACGCTCGGGATGAAAACGAGCGAGACGAACGTCACGAAAACCTGCGTAGGAATTCCTATCAAGGTGGACGCGATCGTTCCGACGAAGCGTCCGATACGAGACAAGGCGGGGAAAACCTCCAGTTTCACCGACTTCACGTGCGCCTCATCCTCGGTCTCGGCGTTAGCGTCGAGTGGCATCGGCTGAGTCGACATCGCTTTCGCACTGTCGACGTCCGCGTCCGCTCCTATCGCCGCGTCGATGGCTCGCGACACCGCTCTCGCAGCGGCGTCTCTGCGCGACGCCGACTCGCCCAAAATTTCTGCCACGCCTTCGTGTTCACCGAGCGCGTCGTCTTTCGTGAACCCTCGCTCTAAAATTTCTTTTGACGGTTTACCCATCGTTCCGGCCGCCATCGCGCGAACGCTCGCCAGGTACTCGGCGCTGTCTTTTCGCGTCCTCGCTCGAGCAGAGTCCATGTGTGAGGCGTGTCCACAGTGTCACGCTCGCACGATGACCGCGCGCGCGATCATCGCTCCGGCGATCGTTCGCTCGCCCGTACCGTCGTCGTCTTCGCGCGATCGTCGACGCCATCGCGCGGCGCCGTCGACGACGACCGCGCGCGCGGTGTCCCGACGCGAGCTGGGGCTGACGCTGCTCGGGACGACTTTGGGGACGCTCGTGGGGGAGTCAAACGCGCGAGACGCGCGGGCGATGAGGTGCGCGCATCGCTCGCCGACGGTGACGCGCGAACGAGCGATTCGCGGCGTCGAAAGCTCGGAAGTTTCGCACGCGGACTGACTGACGCGCGCGCCCGTTTCGGTTTCCGCAAACGCAGCGACGGCGACGACGAGCCCAGCGTACGAAGGGCGATTCGCGCCGCGCTGGAAGCGAACGTGCAGAAAACGAAATGTCCAGCGGTGTTGCGCCTGGTGTTTCACGACGCGGGGACGTACTTGGCGAGCGCGAAGGATGGAGGGATGAACGCGAGCGTGCGGTACGAGCTCAACCGACCGGAATCGTTTGGTTTGAAGCGCGGGTTGAACGTGGTGAAGAGCGCGTATGACGCCTTGGATGACACCGCGGCCGCCGGCAAAGTATCGTTCGCGGACATGATCGCGTGCGCGGGGGCGTACGCGGTGGAGTTCACGGGTGGACCGGCTTTCCTGGAGCGCGTTCCGCTCGGTAGAATCGACGTCGAGACGGCGGATCCGGAAAATAGAATGCCGGAACAAACTTTGGGCGGGAAAGAGATGCGCGAACATTTCGCACGAAGTGGGATCACGACCAGAGATATGGTTGCCCTCGCGGGGGCGCACACGATCGGAGGAAAAGGTTTCGGCGACGCGTACACATTCGACAACGCGTACTACGCCACCCTCGTCGCCGACCCTTGGCACAAGGCGAACATGACCAAGGACGAGGCCGAGATGGCTGAACACATCGGTTTACCGAGCGATAAGTACATGCGAGAAGACGCCGAAAGTATGGAGTGGATTCAGAAATATGCCAACGATCAGGACGCTTTCTTCGTCGATTTCGTTGACGCGTACATTCGACTCGCCGCACTCGGTGCCGAGTTCGCGTAGACAACTCATTTATATTTTATTAGGAAGGCGCGTTTTTATTTCTGTTCGTATTCGTGTTACAAAGTAAAGACACACAATTCGCGTGATCGTACATCATTCATTTAGGCGAGCAGGCCGCGGTATCCACGAACGCCCGTGCGCGTCGTTTACAGACGTCGAGTCGTCCGTGGCTCCAGCGCTCCGCCGCTCTAACCTCTTCGTCGCGTTTCATTCAAAAGG
>Ga0315330_10000272_pt1 | contig 30075 bp, 50 predicted proteins | sample M140m34915metaG_FD_203453 | JGI IMG/M metagenome (GOLD analysis project Ga0315330, IMG submission 203453) | Ammonia-oxidizing marine archaeal communities from Monterey Bay, California, United States - M1 40m 34915 | ecosystem: Environmental > Aquatic > Marine > Intertidal zone | place: USA...
ATCTAAGCAGTACAATTTATCCTTGATGGTGGTCAAAAGAACGTGGTCAGTATGCGCTTCAAACGCGCCAGCCGGGATGGCTTCATTAGACTGATTAGCGATAGACTCTAATCCTGAGTCATTTAGTAAACCTTTAACCTTACTCATACCAGCCTCCGATTTCATTTTGGATTTTATCAGCGTGACGTATAGCCATACGCTCACAGCTTCTACGCAGAAGCGTATTTGAAAGCTTCTCTGCACCTTCGTGGTTGCCACTGATAGACATACGCAACAAATTTGCATAGTCGAGGTACTCAGGTAACTCATCAACTAGGGCTTCTTCAAGCCAGAAGATGATTTCTGGGTCTTTTTTACCGCTCCCGCAGTAGTTTAGAAAAAAGTCTTCGAGGTTCTTGGCAGCAGTTTCTGCGCTCCAAGGCATAGTTTGATTTGACATATCATTTCTCCCTTAAGTAATGATGTTGCTAACTTTAGCATAGTGCGCGTACAAGTCAAGGTTTTTAGGAAAATAAATTTAAATCCCACTTTTTTGTCGCCAAACGGTAGTCTAAAGCCGCTTTATTACTGGCTAGATACCACGTTACATTCTTTTTGTTTTTGCCGTGGCTTCGTTCTGATACTACTACTTTTCTTTCTTTAAGCCGCCTCAATGCGTTTTCAACGTCAATCTTTTTGTAATCAAGACATCTGATGATGTTTGTTGAACCCTGACCACCCCTCTCTTTCAGACAGGCTTTGACGGCCTCTTCGATTTTTTTATTTTTATCACACATAACAGCTCCTTACATTCCATCTGCCCAAGATGTATCAGCTAGCCGGGAAAAAGCATCTTTTTTCTTCTTCGGCCTACCTTCGTTAAATTTTACAGCGTTGACATACCAAGTTCGCCAAGCGGCTGCATAGTTCTTAATTTTTTTATTAGGTTTAGATTCGTGATGAGCTGTAAATAACAACCATTGCTCATCAACATCGAGCTCGGCGGTCTTTTTAAACCAATAAGTCGTAGCAGCTACCCTTAACTCATCAGGTAGCCCTTTATTTAATATTTGGTTATTTACTTGTTTATTTAATTGTTTATTCCCCTCTAATGATTGCAGGGGTAGGGGTGCAATGGCTGCAGGGGTGGGGTCTAATGATTGCAGGGGTGCAGTTTCGTTAGGTATTACTGCCTGATACCTGTTAGTCGTCCCGGAATGACCACCCTCAGTGCGCTCAATAGCAAGCCACCCAGCGTCTTCTAAGGACTTTAAATGCTTCCTTACTGTTTGCTCGGATAGACCTGTTTCTTTGCTTATACGGCCAATAGAAGGCCAGCAAAGGTCTCTCTTCGCATTCATATAGGTTCTTAAGTAGCTTGCAACGTATTTAGAGTTGCTCGGCAGTTCCGCTATCCAAATGGCTTCCAGCCAATCTATTAACTTGTTCATAATCTCCCCTTAGTAGTGCTTTAATTTGTTTTTTGAGCTCAGGATGCTGCTGTCTGGGCGCGAAAACGCCTCTTATTTCGTAAATACCCTTCGCGTTTTGTTTTTCTCTATAGCTATTTTTCATATATAACTCTCAAAGTCAGTGTAAAGTGTCTCGCCATCATTCCGTTTTCCTACCAGAATCTTGTGCTGCTCCTTGTAATGCTTCGCTATCAACCCGGCTTTGTTGTCTTTGACTAATTGCTTCGCCATATTTGAGTCATTCTTACGATCTAGTAACATTTCATAGCGTGAATCACCGAGCATTAGCTTAGCCCAGTAAGTAAAGTCGTGCGGATTGGCTGACATTTTTTGATGACACCCGTAACAGTGAGAGAAGGCATTGTCACCGTGCCACCTGACTGACTTGTTAGCGCGACCCCAATAGTGAGAGCAGTGCAAGCCAGTAGACGACCTATCGTAGACCTTAAAACATACTTCACAGGTGTAATTTGTGCGCTCTCTGACGCATTTACTGAACCAATTATCTGCTGCATCGCGCTTAATCCCCATTCTGCTTTTCCCTGATCTGTTTTAAAGTGACGCAGCCCAATATGACAACCTTGTATAAGTCGTTCTTTTTGTTGTACCAATTGTTTAGCGTTTCTGTTGATTGTCCGGTCAACTGAGAGACTTCTTTTAGGCTTTTTAACCCATATCCCTTGGCTACCTGACTGGCTGTTGTTCTTTGCATAACGATTCCTCCTGAGCTCATTATAGCCATAGTGCGCGTATAATCAAGACAGCAAGTAAGAATAAAAAATATTTTTGCTGCAATCTTGTTTTTTTAAAAAGGTTTTTTTTAGGCATCCTGAAAATTTTGGGAGGTATTCTATTGGAAATTTTGGGAGGTTATTTACTGGAATTTTGGGAGGTTTTTCATTGGATTGTGGGCGAGGGATATATCCCCGCAGGTCAAAAATACGGCGTTTGTCAAAAAATTGACGTCAAAATATTGACGCGCGTCAAAAAATTGTCGGTTTATTGAATATGCCCGGCTAGCCGTAGTTAATGGATTGATTTTTAAAGTATTCATAGCCAGCAATTATAATTTTTATTAAATGCCTATTAATACCGGAAAGTGTTTAATTATTTATTGGTTTTAATTGATTATTGGTATATAATGAATTTATCAACTAATTAAAAAGGGGTTTAAAAATGATTTTTATTGCTGAATTTGTTGTTATTTCAACGTGCATTATTGCTATTACCGCGCCAGCGTTAATTTTATTAGCAATAGCTATCGATTCTTTTTTTGATATTTTTTAAGGGGATTAAAATGAATAATTTTATACAGGGGTTTTTATTGTTTTTTATGTTGTTTTTTTATGGGTTTATTATCTATTTTGCGTTAATTGACGGCGTAACAATATCAGAAAATATTATATTGCTAACTATGGCCGGCGTTATTGGTATCAGTTTTTTAAGTGATCAATTAAGTTAAAAAGGGGTTAAAAATGAAAATTTATGAAATCATTACTGCTGGCGATGACCCGATATATGTAAGCACGAAAAAAGAAGTACAGCAGGAAATAAAAGATTTGCCCGCTGGAGTTTCGTGTGACGTGAATGAAATTGAATTTGAATATAATTTAAAATCTATTTGCTGGCTTTGTAGCCACGTTTGGAGGTAAAAAAATGCAAAGCTGTAATTGGTTAATCGTTAAAATTAAAAATCAATACGGGATTGATAGAATATATCCCGTCAATACTACCGCTCACCTTATGGCTAAAATAGCCAATAGGAAAACATTAGACCGGGATCACATAGAAACGGCCAAGCAGTTAGGCTATACAGTAACAGTTGAAAACCAACAATTATAAAGGGGTGAAAAAATGAAATTATTAAGCCGTTCAGGCAATACTAAACTAGATAAAACCAACAAAGAAAACAGCGATTATATAGTGGCCGGGTTATCGCTATTACCTAATATTAAGATATGTAGTCATTCAAAAATGGCCGGATGTCTTGAACCGTGCTTAAAGGACGCCGGATTAGCAGCGGTATATAAATCAGTTAATATCGCCCGGCAAAAAAAGACTGACTTTTATCTAAATAATAAAGACTTATTTCTTAAGCAATTAGAAAAAGAGCTAATTAATTTAATAAAATATTGTGATAAACACGATAAAAAACCGGCTTGCCGGCTTAATGTTTTATCAGACATTTTATACGAAAGAACCGGAATTATTGATAAATTCCCGGAAATTCTATTTTTTGACTATACGAAAGTAGCGGCCCGGTTAGGTAATACGCCGGAAAACTACAAATTGATATTTTCTTATAGTGGTACTGAAAAATACCGGCCTAGTGTAGAAAAAGCGCTGCAGCACGACAATCCAATAGCGGTAGTATTCAAAAATCGATTACCTAATGAATTCTTAAGCCGTCCGGTCATTAATGGCGATAAAAGCGACCTAATCAACGTATTAACCGGCCAAAATAAAATTATAGGCTTAAAAGCGAAAGGGTCGGCGAAAACAAGCGATAGCGCTTTTATAGTTGATCCTGATTTAATTATTGCAGCATAAAAGGGAAATTATTATGACTAATGACGAAATTAAATCGCTATACGATAGCAATATAAATTTAACTCTGGCTGAATTATCGGCAATCACTGGTAAATCAATAAAGCAATTAAAGAAAATATTATTAAATAAATAAGGGGATAAAATGAATAATTATTGTATTTTTGAAGTTTATAACGATCACGGCGGTTTATATACGTCATTCGCTGCTAATTTTGTTAGCCGCGGAGTTAAACACTCTCAATCAATGATTGATAATTTTTGCAGTGTTTATAAGGCTGCCAGCAATAGGCACGACTATAAAATAAACTTTCAGGTTTTCTTTAATACTACAAACCCGGCTTTTATGGCTAATCAGTTGAAAGTTTACCGCGGTAAGGTATCCGGTTATACCAGCCACCAAATAGCTAATAAGAGTGATTTAATCTCAACTACTGTATAATAAAGGGGTTTTCTATGCGTATTAATAAAGAACATATTGACGCGGCAATTATTGATTTAAATATTGCAACCGGTAATAAAGCCGGCCATTTTTTACTCACTGAATCAGGATTAATTAAAACCGGATATAAGTTTAGGCAATCAGCGAATCAATATATAATTGAATATATAAAGCCGGGGATTAATAAGCCGGTCCTAATAGCGCGATACAATACTAAAAAAGAATTATTCAATAGCCTACAATTAACAATCAATATACTAGAGCGGTATAAAAGAGAATAGCCTAAACCCGGGGCTTTATATCCCTTCACTGTATACAAGTATATAACCTATTAGCCGGCATTAAGCCGGTTTTTTTTTGTCGCATTGCTTTATAAACCACAATCAATTAAACTCAAAAACATTAAATAGATTATTTGTCGCGCCACTATAGGATGCCCCAAAATAAGCGCGTATAAGCTTTAATATTTAGCTATGTATTTCTATTGCTAAGCCGGTAGTATTCAGTAGGCGGCGATATACAGCCAGCTAGGGTATCTAGAATGCAACAAGGGGAGGGGTTACCCGAATCAATAGCGAGATGCGGCGTTAGGAATACACCCCATAAATTTTTATTGGAAAAATGACTTATGAGTAAACGTGGAAGGCCGATGGTAGAGTTTGATTATGATGAGTTATATGAGTTATCAAAGACTCATTGCTCCTTTGTGGACTTAGCTAAGTTCTTTAACTGTTCTGAGACTACTGTTAATGACAGATACCGTGACGACCCCGAATTTAAGACTGCGGTGGATAGAGGTCGCTTTGAGGCTATCAAAGGCCTTCGTAGACGACAGTTAGAGCTAGCAATGGATGGCAACACCCAAATGGCTATCTGGCTCGGTAAGCAGCTCTTAGGGCAGACTGATCGTGTTGATGTTGACCAATTATCCCGTGTAGAGCCGATTTCTATCGAAATAGTCAATCCTGACGGCACTTTATCGTAAAAAATAAATTTTCCGCTACGCGGATTTTTGGGAGCTTTTTGCTTGGCTAAACTGACACCGACAAAACCTCAGTTCGATTATATCAACTCTACGGCTAAGTTCCCAGCGTTAGTTGCGGGTTTCGGTGCAGGTAAGACTGAGGCGGCTGTACAGAGATGCATCATCGGCAAGTTAAGGAATCCCACTACCAACCGGGGTTTCTATGAGCCGACCTACGATTTAATCCGTATGATTGCGTGGCCTCGCTTTGAGGAGATACTCACAGACCTCAACATCCCCTATAAACTCCATAAATCACCCCTTAATTACATAGACTTAGGGGCTTATGGACAAATAATCTTCCGCTCTATGGATGATGTAAACAGAATCATCGGTTATGCCCACGCAGATGCGGATATAGACGAATTAGATACCCTGAAAGAGTCTACTGCTGCCGCAGCATTCAGAGCTATCGTTGCTCGTAATCGAGAAGTCAAACCCAGCGGTGAAGTCAACACTGTAGGAGTGACCACTACCCCGGAAGGCTTTAAGTTCGTGTATAAAACGTGGAAGAAAGACCCCTTACCCGGTTTCGAGCTCATACAAGCCCCAACAATGTCTAATCCACACCTTCCAGACGATTATGTGGATAACTTACGCGCTATTTACCCCAATAACCTACTCACAGCGTATTTAAACGGTGAATTCGTTAACTTAACCCAAGGTACGGTCTATAACGGCTACAACCGAGATACCAATCAGTCAAAAGAAGAGATTACACGCTTCGATCACCTTATGGTGGGTATGGACTTTAACGTAACCAATATGTCTGCCGTTGTTTTCGTTAATAGGGGTGGCGTTTACCACGCAGTACACGAATTAACAGGGATTTACGATACACCGAATATGATTCACACACTTAAGACTAAGTGGCCTGACCATAACATCGCTATCTACCCTGATGCCTCTGGCGCATCCAGAAAAACCGTCAATGCGAGTATTTCTGACATAACACTCTTAGAATCCGCTGGTTTAGAGTGTAGAGCACCCAAAAAGAACCCATTTATCAAAGATAGGGTGATGGCTGCTAACGCAGCTTTTGAATCTTGTCAAGTTATGGTAAATTCAGACAAATGTCCCGAATTAGCGAGTAGTTTAGAGCAATTATGCTACGATAATAACGGTATGCCCGATAAAACGAGTGGTCTTGATCACTTAATCGATGCCGCAACTTATCCTATTGCCTTTGAATTGCCCATCATTAAACCTATAGCGGCTGTGCCGTTCAAATTTGCGATCTAATTATGAGTGTTGATACTAAAAATCCAGAATACGAAACTTATGTACACGAATGGGAATCCGTTCAAGACTGCTGTGATGGCCAGCGAGCCATAAAGTCTAAGAATGTCAGATACTTAAAGCCGATGGAGGGTGTGAGCTCGAGAGATAATCGGTATTTAAACTATTTGAACCGCGCTGTCTTTGTTAACTTCACAGGAAAAACCCGTGAGGGATTAACTGGTGCTATCTTCCGCAATAAGCCGGATTTCTTACTACCACCCGAATTAGAGTACCTAGAATCTAATGCAGACGGTGCGGGGGAGTCTTTGGTCAGTCTAGCGAAAGATGTGACCGGAGAAGTCATTGCAAAAGGCCGACACGCCTTACTTGTGGACTACCCACAGATTGAAGAGAACCTCAGTCTCGAGGAATTCAACCTCATCCAGCCAAAAGCAACAATTAATCGCTACAATTGCGAAGATTTCATCAACTGGCGTGTTGATGTCATCAATGGTAACAAATTATTAACCTTAGCTGTCCTTTGTGAAGCCTATGACAGCGATGAAGACGAATTTACCTACGAAGAGTCTAAACAATACCGAGTTTTGCGTCTAAGAGATGGTGCTTATACCCAACAGTTATATAGAGATGACGAACCTATAACTCCTGAGTATATGCCTAAGAAATCTGACGGATCACCGTTTGAATTTATCCCATTATTCATAATTGGTAGCGAAAATAACGATGCGACTGTTGATGTGCCGCCTCTAGGTGATATTGCGGCCATAAACATTGCTCATTACCGTAATTCTGCTGATTTAGAAGAAAACTGTTTCGTCCACGGTCAACTAACGCTCGGTGTGTCGTCTTCGATGTCCTTAGCGCAATTCCAAGAGGCCAATCCTGACGGAATTATGGTTGGATCAATGGCGGGTCACTTCTTAGGTGAGTCTGGGGGCTTTTCCTTTGTGCAAGCGTCTGAAAATCAACTTGCTGACCGTTTGATGGAGCGAAAAGAAGATCAGATGCGTAAATTGGGCGCAAGAATGATTGCTTTGACCTCTACTAAGACCGCAACACAGACATTGATCGAAGCTGCTGGCGAAACTTCAATAATGACCACGATTTCTAAGAATGTGAGTGAGGGTATCGCTAAGTGTTTGGAGTGGTGCGGGATGTTTATGGGTTCAAACCAAGAAACACGCTTTGCCCTATCAACCAAGTTCTTCGATGAGGTTGCTGATCCTCAAATGTTGATGGCAGCAATGCAGTTGAACGAAGCAGGTATTCTTGCTAAGTCTGATATGCAGAACCTAGCCCGGTCACAAGGTGTAGTGGCTGAATTGCGATCAAATGATGACATTGATGCTGATTTAGGTGAAGAAAATCAACAAACTGACCAAATAATACCTCAAACTTTGACAAATAAACCAGAGGGTGTTATATAACAACTTCTGCCACTGGGTGGCTTCTTTTATAACTAGGGGTTATAAGATGATTAAGTACAATGTAAGTGAACAAGAATTTTCAACTTTAGACGAATCACAGCAGGGGTTATATTCGCAGGGCGATGATGGCTTCACGTTAAATGTTGAAGGTGTGCCGAAAGAAGACGTAAGCGGTCTGAAGAAGAAAATTGATGAGTTGTTGACTGAGAAAAAAACAGCACAGCAAAAAGCAATTGAAGCTGAAGAATTAGCTAAGGCTGAATCGGCTGAAAAGTTAAGAAAAGCAAATGACTATGAGCAACTGTATAACAGTTCTGAGTCAGAAAGAGAAAAAGCCTCGAAAGAGTTAGCTGAATTAAAGGCTACGATTGACAGGCAGAAGGTATCAAATGAAGCGACTGATGTGGCCTTTCAACTCACGAAAGACCCAGCAAGAGCTAAATTGCTTACTGAACAGATTTCTACACGCCTTGCGCTGGTAGATGGCGAGGTAAGAGTGTTGGATGGTAGTGGAAACCTTACTGTCAGCACTATTAACGAATTGACCTCTTCAATTAAAGCGGAATATCCGTTTTTGATTGATGGGTCGCAAGCTGCCGGGGGCGGTGCAACAGGTGGAAGCAGCGGGGCTGGGGATACCAAACAAGTAAGTCGTCAAGATTTTGAATCGATGGATGCGTCTAAGCGTATGAAGTTTGTTAAGTCTGGCGGCAAAATTATTTAATTATTTTTTTGGAGAACCAAAATGGCTTATAACACCACAATCGATGCCGATTTAATGTCGGACATCTACGTTGCCGCTGATGTAGTTGGTCAGGAAGCAGTCGGCTTCATCCCTTCCGTTACTATGAATGCCGAAAGCACTCGTGCTGGTAAAGGTGACTTTATCCGCGCTGCATTCACTCAAGAAGCTAGCCTTGGCGACATTGCTGAGTCTATGACTATCGCTGATCCTTCGGCTGTAACTATCGATGAGAAATCATTGCAAATGAGCAATGCTAAATCTGCTAAGTTCAGCTTAAGCGGTGAAGATACTCGTGGTCTTTCTAACTCTGGCTTATACAACACTGTTTACGGTGATTTAGTTGCTCAAGGTATGCGTAAGCTTATCAACGAAATGGAAAGCGACTTATTTTTAGCTGCTAAAAACGGTGCTTCACGCGCAACTGACAGCACTTTAGGCTCTACATTGAACTGTATTGCTTCTGCTCGTCAGATTCTTGTTGATAACGGCTGTCCTACTGACGACTTAAGTTTAGTTGCAAACACTACTGATGGTGTTTTAATCCGCAACAACGCTAACTTGTTAAGTGCAAACCAAGCTGGTACTGACGCTGTTCGTGATCAAGGCATCTTGATTCCTGTTCACGGCTTGAATGTTCGTGAGTCTTCTCAGATTGCTACTCACACAAAAGGTACTTTAGGAAGCAGTCCTTTAACTGATGTTACTGACGCTGTTGACGCAACCTCTATTGCCATTAACGGTGGTACTGGAACTATTGTTGCTGGTGATGTTGTTCAGTTTGGCGGAGCAGGTAACAAGCACGTTGTTGGTACTGGTACTGCTGATGCTTCTGGTGGCACAATTGTTCTTAACCAAGGCTTGTTAGCTGAAGTTGCTAATGATACTGCTGTTGCAATCAATGCAGACTACCTCGGTAGCTTTGCCTTCCACCGTAGAGCAATTGAGCTTGCTGTTCGCGCTCCAGCGATGCCAGCAGGTGGCGATGCCGCTACTGATGCAGTAACTGTCCAAGACCCACGCACTGGTCTAGTCTTTGAAGTACGAATCTATAAAGGCTACCACACCAATATGATTGAAGTTGGTGCTGTTTGGGGCGTTAAAGCTTGGAAGTCTAACTTCATCGCAACAATCATTTAATCTAGGTAGTGCTTAGCCGTCCTGTGGGGTTTCCCTCCCTTTCCCTGCGGGGCGGCTATTTTTTCAAGAGGTATATATGGCGGTTAGTGCGATAGTACAAGAAACCGGTCAGCAATCAACAACAGCTAACTCTTATGTTACTGCTGCGGGTTATGATCAGTATCTTGAAAACCGTTATGCTCGTACTGCTCTAGGTGATGTTGACGCGAACCGAAGAAATATATTTCGTGCAACCACTTACTTTGAGTCACTACAGTTTATCGGTTATAAAGCTACTGACGAACAAGCTTTGCAGTGGCCTAGAAGTCAAATTTTAATTGATGGTTACAGTTACACTTCTGAGGAAATACCCTCTGAGGTTTTGGCTGCAATCTACGAATTAGCCTACGGGTATGAGCAAGGATATGCTCCTGACGCGCCTATACAGCGCGAATCCCTAAAGGAGAAGATAGGTGAGATTGAAGTTGAATATAAAGCTTCAAGTGCTCATCGTGTTTTATTGCCAGCAGCATCACAGGCTCTTAGAAAGCTGGTTAAGAACCCTATGAGGGTTGTGAGGGCATAGATGGCCTTTAATTACGCGCCTTTGGCGACAACAGCTACAAAATTAATCACCGACTTTGGTCAGTCAGTGACGTTTACACGTTTTTCTAGCGTCAATTACAACCCGGCTGCTGGAGTAGCTTCTAGTAGTCAAACTACTTATGACGCACAGGTAGTATTATTTGATCAGTTGAAAGTTGAGGATGGTGAAACTAATTTGCAGGTTAAAGAGTTCCCTGCATCAATGTCCTCATCGACAGCCCCTAAGATTGGTGATACTGCTACGATTAATTCAGAAAAGCTTAGGGTTGTTGAGATAAATCCAATACAACCTGCAGCAACGGTGGTTTATTATGAGCTTCGACTCAGAAGTTAATGCCGCAATTGCGAAGATTGAAGAAGATGCTACAACTGCTGTTCGCAACAGGGTTACTGACGTTATGCACGGCATTGTTTATTATAATGGTCAGCGGGCATTTGATACTGGGCTTCTTGTTAACAGTTGGGAACCTTCTATCAACGAGCCTTTTACAAATGAAGAAGGCAATGGTGCTGTTAACGATAGAAGTGGGCCGGAGTCTGTTAGACGAATACAACAGATTTATAAAAAGATAAATCTTGGCAATAAGGTTTATTTTACTAACAGTATTCCTTATGGAACAGATAATGAGCTAGGAACAGAGAAAATACGTCCAAGAAGGTTTTTAGGTCAGGCTGTGCAAGAAGGAGGCAAAGATATTAAATGAGTGTTGATTACGGTTTAATAACGGAAAGCACTGATTTAACTGTAATTGGTGGTGCTACTGCTGATAACTCTAAATTTTTTCGTAATATTCGTATTGCGTTAGAGAGTCAGTTTAATCAAATGGCCGATGATGCAAGTATTACCACAAGAGTTTTTGAAAATATAGAGTTTGATGTTACCTCGCTAGAAAAAGGCAACCTAACTAATGAGTGGGTAAGAGGTACAATAATACCTGCTGAGACAACAGCTTCGAGCTCAGGTACTATTGGTCGAGATTTGCATCAAGGTATATTTCAAATAGACTATTATAATAGGGTTGGGATTGGAGCTTATAGCGATAAGCTAGATAGTATAGCTAACGCTTTTAAAAGAGGCTCAAAATTAAGCGTGAATGACAATGTTGTTCGCATTCGTAACGTATCACTAGGCGTGGGGCGCAGAGATGGTGCATTTTTTGTTAGAAATATAGATGTATCTTATTTTGCGGTAACACCCGCTAGGAGTTAAAAATGGCAATAGCAAGTGGAACTAATGTAGTCATTGGTTTTAGAGAAGAAACAACGTATGGGACATCAGCCGGGGCATCGAATGACTATGACATCATACCTTTTAAATCGGCAAGCTTGAGTCTAGCTAAGACCAATCACGAATCTGCCGTTATAACTGGTAATCGTGAAATGCAAGATTTGGTTATGGGTGCTCACTCTGTTACTGGCGATATTGCGTTTGATTTAGCACACCAACCTGCATACCTTAAAATGATGCAAGCTGTGCTAGGAGAAGATGCAGATGGAGCTGATACCGCTTACGGTGTTGGCAGCACTCGACAGTCATTTACTATATTGCAAGACTACAGCACTGACCTTGCAGCCGGAAATGATGTACATATTTTTACAGGTTGCGAGTTTAATACTTTCTCAATGACCATACCTGCTGACGGCCTTATTGAGTGTTCTGTTGGTATTGTTGGCGCAACAATGACCCCTGCGGCAGACACATTAGATGGAGATGGTCTGGATGACGATGGTAGTGAATACCTTGAGGCTAATGACCCTTACCACTCATCTAACGCTACGATTACAGGTGATTTTTCTGCTATTTGTACAGATTTGTCTTTAAGTGTCGAGAACGGGATTGAGACTACAAACATAGTTGGTAATACTGTGCCAATTCAGGGTGGAATCGGTAAATGTCGTGTAAGCGGCTCTCTTACTGCTCATTTCACTAGCAGCACTTTACTTCAGAAGTTTGTAGATAATGCCTCAAGCTCTTTAACAATCAAGTTTGGCGGTAATGATGCTGGCGGTATGAGCTTTACTATGGCTAAAATCATCTATACTACAGGTGCTGTAGAAATTGGTGGTGAGGGCTTATTATCTGTATCGATGGACTTTGTTGCAGTCACAAATGGGACAGCCTCTACATTAGTAATTGATACCGACCTATCTTAATACGGTAGGTAAACTATAGCCTCGCTGGGCGGGGCTTCATTTAATCCTTGGGGGATATATGAAACTAGACGAACTTTATACGACCGACTTACACGATGCAGGTGCAGAGGTAAGGATTTTAGACGGTGAGGGCAACGAAACGGATTTATACATAACTGTAGTGGGTATGGATTCAAAAGCCTTCAGAGCGCACACCAAGAGGTATCAGAAAGCTTATTTAGAGTCTTTAAGAGAAAAGAAAGACTTTAGTGAGGAAGAGATGACGGTCAGGGGGTTAGTTGACTGCACATTGAGCTGGCGTGGCGTAGAAGAGAAGTTTAGTAAAAAGTTGTGTTCTGAATTGTATAGCAAAGCACCATATATCAGGGATCAAATTGATAACTTTATGGGCGACAGAGCAAATTTTACAAAAGCCAAACCGAAAAAATAATCGAGTTTGGTAAGTGGATATTTTTTGCTAACGGTCGCACACCCGGGGCTAAGTCAACAAGATTAGATACTTGGAAAGCAATAGAGAGGATGACGGGTACAGCTCCACTGGAGTTAACTCGTCAGCCATTCCTAGATGACTGCTTGATGGGAGTCTGGGATGCATATTGCTTAATTGCTCAGGGCGTTGAAAACATAACGCTCCAAGACATAAAGGCGTATACTGATCTCTACGATGAACACTTAAGCATTTGGCAAATTGATGCAATTATGGGTCTTGATAGAGAAAGGCAGAAAGAATGGCAGACACAATCGCAAGGCTGATATTTCAAGCAGAAACTAAAGAGCTTCAAGCAGCCACAAACAGATTAAAAGAGATAGGCAAGGTATCTAAGTCTACTGCGTCTAGTGTTCGCTCTTTAAACAAAGCATTTAATGACCAGCACAAAGCCTTAAAGGGCGAGCTCCAAACAACCAGTAGTGCCACGCAGAAAAGAAAAGAGTTCGGCAGGGCTACTAAAAACACCGCATCTGAGATTAAAAAGTCAACGGTTATTGTTGACGCGCAGGGTAATGCCCTTAAGAAACTTAAAGACACTGAGAGCAAAGTCACTCAAGGTACTCAGAAAAACACCGAAGCAACAAAAATAGCTAACGCGGTAAGAAGAGCTGAGATAAAGGCGTATCAAGAGAACGCTAAAAGAAAAGAAAAAGCGGCATTAGCTAGCAATAAATTAACAAAAAAAGAAAAAGAGCTGACAAAAACCAACGAAAAGTTAGCTAACAGCTTTAGAAACGCATCGACAGCAACGGCTGCACTTCAAGGCCCGCTCAATGGCCTCTCTGGTCGATTGTCTTTTATAGCCACAGGTTTAGGTAGAATAGGTGTATCTGGCCTAGCAGCCTCTGCTGGTTTTGTTGGCTTAGCCTTTGCTGCAAGAAACTCACTTAAAGTATTCCAAGAATACGAATTGCAGATGATAAAAGTAGACACGCTTGTCAGAGCTACAGGCGGAACTGCTGGTTTCACATCCAATCAATTAAATGAAATGGCTGTTGGACTAGCCACAGCAACGATGGCATCTGCTAATGAGATGCGTAACGCACAGGGCATACTTTTAACATTTAAAGCAATATCTAATGATGTTTTTAAATCTGCTCTTGAACTTACAGTTGATGTTGGCGCAGCAATGAATCAGACAGCATCATCAGGTGCTAAGCAGTTAGGTAAAGCTTTAGAAGACCCTGCCAGAAATATGACTGGCTTGACTCGCGCAGGTATATCTTTCACAGCACAAGAAAAAGAAAGAATAACCGTATTGCAACGAAGTGGCGATTTGCAGGGCGCACAAGCAATCATTATTAAAACATTGCAGGATCAGTTGGGTGGAGCGGGTACAGGTGGTGGTTTAGCTGGCGCGGCAGATTTGGTAGCAGATAACTTTGAAAGATTAAACATTGCCATCGCTGAAGAGTTTGGGTTTGCCGGTCTTGCAACAAAAGCAACTATGGGTCTTGCAAACGCTCTGGGATTTTTAGCTGATAAGATAACAGAGACCCCAGAAGAGGAGTTAGCTCGGCTTTTAGGTACAGATACAGCAGCTTCTACAAGTACGGGCGGCAGGTCAAAGAATGTAGACTTTTCTAAGACATCTAGTGGTGAGCCAGCAACAAAGCAAGCTTCTAGCTCAAGAGGTGGTAGATCAAAAGATGTAGAGTTTGACCCGTTACAAGCAAGAATTAAACAGCTTCAAGACATTATAGCTGAAGAGGAAAAAGCACAAGCAGCAGCAGCCGTTGCAGCAGAAGCAAATCAAGTTAGAATTAAAGAAGAGGCTAGGATTGAAAGAGAGATACTAGCTGAAAATATGAACCTTAAAGTTATGGAGCTTGAAGAGCATAACTTAAGAATACAAGGGTTTGAAGAAGAAGCTAATTTACTTAAATTTGAACGTCTAACTTTACAAAATGATTTAGAGCTTGAGGCGGCCAGAAAAAAACACGGTGATCTTGAAGAGCTTGAAAGAATACATCAGAATACAAAGAACAATATTATTACTGAACAAAATTTAGCTGAAATGAAAATAGCAGATAAGCGTAATAAAATTAAAAAAGCTGGCGATAAACAAGCTTTATCTGACACTAAAAAAGTTCTTGGACACTTTGCTCAAGAGAGCAAAAAAGCATTTAAAATTAAAAAGATGGTAGATATAGCAGAAGCGGTTGTTTCTGGGCATAAGTCAGCACTTGCAGCTTTTGAGGCTGGTATGAAGACAGGCGGCCCTACTGCTCCCGCAGTTGCAAAAGCTTATATGACCGCATCAATTGCAGCAACAGCCGTACAAATTGCAGCAATAAAATCAACTACATTTTCTGGCGGCGGCGGTGGTGGCGGCGGTGGTGGTGGCGGCGGTGGTGCTGCTGGAGCGGCGTCTGCTGCGCCAATACAACCTGCGGCTAATGACGAGATAGTAGCTGCTCCTCAAGCTATTAACGTAACGGTAGATGGCTCTATTGACCCAACCGGGGCAAGACGTATCATAGAGGCCATAAACGAAGCCACTGAAGATGGCTTAGAAATTAATGCATTGGTAGGTACATAATGGGCGCGATATTAGCAGAGAATGAGTTACATCACGCATATTGGCGGTCTGCCTCTAAGCCAGCTATCACAACTGTTTCTGGTGGTGAAAAGTCAGGCTTTGAGTTTGTTAATATGTTTGATAACAATGCTCATACATCTTTTAAAAACAACACAAATACGCAGAGTGTTATTTACTTTGATTTTGGCACAGCTAAGAATTTTAATGGATTTGCTATTTATGGACATAATCTCACCACATCGCAAGCAATCAAAATAGAATATAGTTTAGATAATTCCTCCTATACCACTTTTACTGATTCTGCTGTATATCCTGCGAATGGAGAAATCTCACCACCTAATAACAATGGCGAGGCATTTTGTGTCTATTTGAAGGGTCAATCAAACGTAGGTCGGTACTGGAAAATTACCACTATAGGTTGGGACACAAGCACTTTTATAACCACATTAGCTTTAGGTAGCTTTGTGGATAATGTAAACATATCTGCGCCATACACGATGCCTAGTTTTACACCACAAGAGGTATCCATTAAGAGAAATAATCAAGGAAATTTATTAAGCTCTGATGTTAGAAAGATACCGCAAAAGTTAAATATAAAGCTAACCACATTGCAAGAGTCAGACCTTGATGCTACTCAAGTTGGGATTACAAATACAACAATCAATGGACTATTTAATACTTACTCATTTATTGATTATCTAGGCCACTTTGTCTCTAGATTTCCATTTTTTGTTTTGCACGATGATGGCGGTGATGGGAGTAATGCAGAAAAGAAAGCAGACAGGAACAAGGTTTATTTCTGCACTATTGATAAATCATTAAAACAACCTGCCTTTGCTTCACCTACTACTCTTAATTGGAGTATCAACGCTATAGGATATATATCGTGACGAAGAAGTTTCATCCGCACGTTTTAACGGGAAAGATGATTGGCTGGTGGGATGCTGAAGACCCCTATGCTAATAATGGTCACGGTTTGCCTAAAGATGTTTCCGCCACCACCTCAAATTTAAGAGTCGATAGGTGGGTTGATAAATCCTATACAGGAACAGACTTCATTCAGACCACTACTAGCAATATGCCAAAGTTTGGTGTTGGAAAGCCTACAGCTTTTTCTGTTACAACGCCATCTAGCGGTATGTATGGGGGAGTAAGCGGCTCTTTTGGAAACATTAGAACATTATCAATAACCACAGCCAATCCTAATTATAGTGACGCTAATGCTCCAATAGTTGATTTTACCTTAGCGAGTGGTGGCGTGTTGTCATCTATAAATAGTGTTCAAGGCGGTGTTAATTGTACTGTCGGTGATGTTTTCAGAACAGCATATTATGATGGCAGTATCTTTGGCGACCAAGGAGACAGGATTACCGTTACTGAGGTTTCTAATCAAGGCTGTATGGATTTTAACGCTAGTGGATTTATGCAGACAGAGTTGCAATCAAATCTACCAACAAATTTTAGATTATTTATTTGCGGAGCTTTATCTTTAGATGAGCAAGACACCAATCGTAATGAGCCATTCTTTTCTATAGTTGACCAAGATGGTACAGATCATTTATATATTTGGCAAGAAAACGACACGAACAATACAAATGGTGTAGCGGTCGATGATACAGTTGGAAAGGTTACTTACAAAGATTCAGGGGGCAATACTGTCAATGCTGGCACTTTTGCAGTTCAGAGTACAACAAGGGACATTGTAGAGGTAGAAGTAACACCTGCAAAAGTTAGTACTTCTCAAGGTACATCAAGCACCTTACTAGGCACAAGCACCGCCCCTGACCTTCCTGAAAACTATAAGCTACAAATAGGTGGTTCTACAGGCACAAAGCTAGACGCTTTTGAAATTATTTTAATTGATGAGACAGATGGTCAGATAACGGTAGATGAGCGTTTAGGCTTAAAAAAATACTTAAACAACAAATGGAATACTATTGGCTCATCAACTGAGGTAGATGCAGATTTATATAACAATGCTCACAAGTTAAGCCCTAGAGAGCCATTGCAGATGGTCAAGATGTATCTTGATGAGTGCGATAATGTATTTGGGGTAGTTTCTGGATTATCAACTTGTAACGCTACACCAAGCACAGGCAGCGAGTGCTATAACACTAAACATACTTGTTTAAATTTAAGCAAATACAGAGTAGGCACGAATGGCAAAAAAGAAATAACATTCTCTCAAGAGGTTGGAAGAAATCTTGCTGGATTTGAACCAGCCGCGCACCCTGCTTTAATCTCTGTTACATCTGCACCCAGTGAGATACAACCTACTAAGGGCGTTTCTGTTAGGTCAAACATTACTATTAAACTGAGAGATTTTATCTCTGATGATAAAGGTATTGACCCCTACTTTTCTACTCGCAACATTATTGCTTTAGAAAACGGAACATTCTTTCAGAAGTTACTAGCTAGAAACCCACATTACTACGGTAGGCCAATAGAAATCTATGATGGTTTCTTTGACTTTGATGGCACACCACAGGTACACGATGGCAAAAGAGAGTACATCATTGAGAGCATTCATTTAGATAATGATATTTGTACTATTAAATGCAAAGACCCTATGTCGCTTGCTGACGAATTAAAATCTAAAGTGCCGACACCAACTGAGTTTTCTTTAGGTGAAACCTTAAATACATCTACCCATAACCATATTAATTTAAAATACCAAGACATAGCTTTAGATGGAAGCGTACAAGCAGACAAGGATAAGGTAACTGCTTATTTTGGAGCTGATAATGCTACAGGATTTATTAGAATCAACGAGGAGATTTTAGGGTATAGGGTCGATGTCAGTGGTAACGAGGCCGCTTTAGATATTACTTCACGCAAAGATTGGGGTACTGATGGTAACACAGATGCTTACGATGTAGATGATTCAATACAAAAATGCTTATCGTTTGGAACATATGGTAACTCTGCTACAGGCTCAACGATTGATGATGTGGCCTATGAGATATTTGTAAATGGTGCTGGTGTATCACCTCTTGCAATCAATAAAACTGCAGGAGGAGAGTATAGTTGGGAAGATGAAAAAACAAATTGGCTTAGCTCTTTTAAAATAAACACTGTTATAAGTGAGCCAGAACAAGCTAACAAGCTAGTTAATCAGTTAGGCTCTATGGTCGGCACTAACTTTTTCTACGATGACCTAGCCGCAAAAATTGTTATGCGAGCTGAGATGCCCATTATAAATCCGTTAACCATTCAAACCATTACAGATGTTGATATAGTTGAAGATTCTTTAAAAATAATAAATTCAGAAAAAGACAGGATTAGTCGAGTTTATTATTACTACAATAGAAAAAATGGCGTTGAGGATAGGGATAAAAAGAAATCATTTAAAAATCTATACGTTAATATTGATATTGATTCTGAAGGTACTGAGGAGTACGCAAAGCAATCAAATAAAGTTATTTACGGTTGGGGTGTAGTTGATTCATCTACCGCAACAAGTATTTCACAAAGGATTTTAAACAGGTTTAAAAATGTACCTAAAACAGTATCATTTAAGCTAGATGTTGGCTCTAAGCAGATTGCAACAGGCGAACATTTTTATTTACAGACTAAATCCATAGTAAACCTAGACGGTGGTATGACTGCGCGTACTGAAATGCAGTGCATTTATAGTAAATTTAATGATAAACTACAGGTCTACGAAATAAAGGCTCAACAGTTCAAATTTTCTGATGCTAATTTTGGTCAAATTACAGTCAATGTTCTATCTATCCACGTTGCTGGTAGTAATTATGCTGAAAACGACACAATGACATTTACAAGTGGCAGTAACGGTGCGACAGGATTAACTTGTAAGGTTACTTCTGTTGATGTCTCTGGTGGCGTTACTGGTATAGCGATTACCGCGATAGGAGATTTAAACACACCTAATAAATATTTAATTTCTAACACTTTAACTGAAAATGGCGGCACAAATAGCGGGACAGGTTGTCTGGTCAGGATATTTAGAGAATACTTTTTAGGCGAGGGCGCTGGCACTGGTACAGTTGAAGACCCATACACAGGCGCAAGAGCTACAGAGTCTTATATTTGCGATGATGATTTACAAATGAGTGATGGCTCAGAGCCATATAGGATAGTTTAATATGCCAACTTATAGAGAAATACAAAATACAGAGGTTGAGGTTGATGCGCCTCTTACTCAGCAATTATTACAGGCTTTAAAAGACAACTTGACATCAGTCATTGAAGATGACGGAACAGCACCATCAATTAAACGGTCAGCTATATCAGACGCTGTATCAGATCAAAAACTAGCTGTGGCAGGTGATGTGTCTATTGGTGCTGAAGAAGTCTTAACTGTGACGATTAGTCAGTCATTGCAAGGTGGTTCATCAGTACAAGATACAAATTCGCAAAAATACGTTATTGCTGTCGCTGGGCGTTATAAAATACAAGTGGCGGCATTTAAATTACAGTCATCATATAATGGAACAGTTCGCGCACAACTTTATGTGAATGGATCATTAGTAGCAACCGCTGGTTATATAGGCGGTTCAGATTTTGCTTTAGTAACTTTAAGCGATTATGCATTAAGCGCCGGCGATGAAATCTACATCAAATTTGAAGAAGGCAATGCATTAAGTACCCAAGCGAAAGCGGAAGTTCGAGCATTCATTGGTGTATCAGTTGAAACTGCGGCTTTTTATAATAGAATTGGTGGCCTTGATATTGGCACTATAACAACGGCTAATGCACCAGAATTTGATTAATATTGTGGCTGATTATGACTATTACAGCAGGTAATATAGATTGCGGCTTGGAAAAAACCCTTTCAGTTGGTTATGCCGATGATATTGGGGAATTTGACAGCGCACAAAACTGGATAGTGGCAAAAACTGGAGTCTACAGGCCATCAATAAAGTTGCGTGTAAGCGGTAATTCTGGTGCAGCTAGGGCATATTTAAAAAAAGTTGTTGATGGTGGTACTGATGTTAATTTAGCCACATCAAATCAAATCACTAGCACTGGCACTGATGTTGATGTAGGTACAGACGTTACATTATCTGCTGGTGACAAAGTATATTTGCGCCTAAGTGTAACAAATAATTTTAGCGGTTCAGGTGCAAAAGCTAAAGGTGCGCTTGGCATATCTGCGGCAAGTTTAGCCAAAAGCAATATTGACAGGCTTAACGGAACGTCAGGCGACTTAATAGGTGGTAGGCACATTAATGATATGTTTTTGTGACTGATTTATTTGGTGAAAATGCGGCAGATTCAATTGATTAGGTGATTTATGGCTACAGCAGTACAACAAAGGCGCGGAACAACCTCAGAGCATAGCTCGTTTGGTGGGCTTGAGGGCGAAATAACAGTAGATACAGAATTAAAAACTGTCATTGTTCACGATGGTTCTGGCAACAATGGTTCTGGAACACGATTAGCTAAGTATTCTGAATTAGGTGCAACAATTACAGCGGCAGATGAGTCTAGTGATACCACTTGTTTTCCAGTTTTCACTAAAGATGCGTTAGGCGCATTAGCCCCTAAGACAGATGCAAGCGCATATACTTATAACGCTGGCACTGGAACATTGTCTGTTACTGTTTTGAATGTTAATGGCACTGTAACTGCTGATGCTTATACAGGTTCACAAACAATTAGCAATTACGTTACTGACACTGCGATTGATGTCACAGAGTTTGCATCTTATGCAGGGAAAAAGATTATATACACTGGTGCGGCAAGCACAATTAGCTTGCCTAATGTAGTGGCCGCAGATATAGGCAAATCTTGGACAATAGTTAATGCTGGCACTGGGGTAATTACTGTAGATGTTGACGCATCTGGAACAGCGCAACAAGTTAGACACGCACACGCGGGCGGAGTAAACACATCAACAACTGACAGAACCATTGCTATTGGCGGAGTCGTTGAGATTATTTGTATCGCTGAAGATAGTAGCGGCATAACTAATTCTAGCTCTAAGCCTAATTACCTAATTTACGGTGGCGGGGTTATCTAATGTCTAGCGCGGGAGTCATAGCTACATCTGGCCGAGTATTTAGAATGGCATCTAAAACACCAGATAAGTTTGGCGCTAGGACAGGGTTTCTGCGTGATGTAAATCTTGTTCAGTCAAACACACCTGCTGATGATAACGGTGTGACAAAGCTAGGTAATTTGAGTAATCCAATTATAGAGATTGGCAGTGTGGTTTATAATATTACTGGGTTTGTTCATTTTGCAGTTACACAAACATTGACAATAAAAGACCCTAACAATGATTTAGTCAAATCAGACATTACGTCAATTAAGACGCATCTTGGCACATTACTAACCAGTGAATCATATTGCTCATCAACTCACAATAATGGCTATACGCTTTGGTCTTTTATTTTAACGATTGGGGGATCAAATAATCCACCAATTATTATTGACCCGCTTCTGACATCATCTACTAGCTCGTTTTCTTATTTGGAAATCACATAATGTATACGGTCGAGAAAATAGAAAGCATTGACGCAAGCGTATTCAATCAAATGTACGCAGATGACCAAGAGCGTTTATCCAGCTATGTTGGGTTTGATAATGTTGACAGATACAGGCAACCGTTTGAATGCACAGACCAACAGACTTTACTTTTTAAGGTTTCTGACGGTGACACTGTTAAGGCTTATGTTGTAGGTGTTGCAGACGACACTGATGCTAGAGTAATTAATATGATTACTGCGGGTTCAGACACAATAACGCATTTTGTTGAGCCAAGTGCTAATCTGCTTAAATCGTTAGGCTTTACTAATGTTATTTTTTATACTTACACAAACGTAAGCACATACGGTTACATCAAGAACAATCTTAATCGTGATGATGTTTACCATTACGTTAGTGAAGAAATGGTTGGCGATGTTTGCCATATTACTTTAAATCTATTGTAGCAGGGCAAATTGATATGACCGTTAAAGAATTACTAGCTAAATTAGAAAAGCACGAAGAAATATGCACTGTTAAGTTAGAAAACATCAAGGAACGCTTAGATGATGGGAAAGAAAAGTTTGACTTCTTGCAAAAGTCCATCTGGGGGTTGTACGGGATTATTATTACTATTACTGTCGGTGCTTCTTTTACTCTTGCCCAATTTATCTCATAGCCAAGATATAGACAGTGGTAACAGCTCGACTCAATCTGGTGATTTAAACACTAATCAACAGGGTGCTACGGTAGACAGTAACAACACAACAAACACAAACACCAACCAATACAACGGGGCTGGTAGTGCAAGTGAGATACCAGTTGCCTCAGCAGTCGCTCCAAGCCTGATGTCAGGCGGTAACGATAGCTGCTTAAAGTCTACCAGCGGGGGCGTATCTACATTGCAGATAGGTATAAGCTCTGGTAAGTATGTAGAAGATGAAGATTGCAACAGACGTAAAGATGCACAAATGCTATTTACGCTGAATATGAAGATAGCGGCAATAACGAGAATGTGCCAGCACGATGCCAACTGGCTGAGTATGTTTGAAAGTGGTACGCCTTGCCCGCTCATAGTAGGGGGTAAAGTAGTAGCAGGTAAGAATGCTTACCTAATGATGAAGCGTAAACCCACACTCTTTGTAAGGAATTATGAAGATAACAAGGAATATTTTGATGTCGCGTTAGGCATCAATGGAGATACAAATGGCGAAGATAAAGAAAATGGCGATGGTAAGTCTGTTTCTGAGCGTTTCAGGTCAACTGAGTGGTGATACAGGGGTTTACTATCCGCAATCAATTACGTTTGGGGCATTAATTGATCCCAACATAAACCCACTGCGCCCAGCAGGTGAGTTTGTAGAGATACAAGAGTTGGTAAATACTGCCGCGTACATTAACACTCAGGTTAGCGATGCTCAGGCCAGCGTTATAGAGATGTCTATGGGCGTTCCTCAATCTGCCGGGTCAGTTGAAGGGCTTGTGGTCCCGGTTGCTGGGCGTACAGATTCTCACAAGATAGACCTTTTAGAAGTCGCGTACTACAATCAATCCATCCTAGATACAGCAAACGCTAATTACTATTCAGCGGAACACTTACTGGTAGATTCTTATGAAGAAAATATGGATCAAATGGAAGCGGCTATCGAGATGTTTGCAGGTGCGGCAACAGAGATTTCAAAGGCAGAGGCAATATATACAGAGGCTATTAACGCTCAAACTGATGATGAGCGTATACAGTTGCAGAATTATATACGGGCAAATGACGTTCAGATCAACCAGTCCACGGTCCAAGAATTCAATCAATCGCTTGATATTATTGAAGATAAAGCGCAAGCGGCTAGTGCGAGCCTATGGGCAAGCCAAGATAGCGCAACCCTTGCAATGATCAATTACGATGGGATTGCTACACTGAGCAATATGACTAACTCTACAGTAGCCTATGACGCTTGGACTGACCAAATGACCATCACTTGGGACAATGCAACCGATACAGTGTTGCAGGGCGTATTCTTCAACAACGATGCCAATATAGGGTGGACACAAGCCACTACAGAGGTCTATGACGGCTTTTACGGTGATACCCCTCCCGTTAGCATTAATGAGATGTATTCAGCGTACAGCTACGGTACAGGAGAAACTGTGGCCTCTATGGGGTCTGGTTATCAAGTAAACGCTAAACTTTATGATCCTGTACAATTAGTGCAAGATGTTTTAGACGTACAGAATGAAACGCCTACTACACAATTCAACAATGAAAACGGTAATTTAGGCGGTCTGTAATGGGTATTGAAGATATAGAGTTAGATGTAGGCGGGACTAAATTCAAGGGTATTTACATTGCTATTCTTATGTCCTTTGCTACCACGATAGGCGGTGGTATATGGGCGGCAAGTGAATTTGTGTCTAGAATTGACAATATAGAGGCTAATTTAGAAGCAACTATCGAATCTATACCTAATATAGAGCCAATAGAACTGGAATTAGCTAGTATTCGGACTAAAATAGAAGATAATGATTTAGGGCATTTGCAGGGCAAGCTCGCTGAACTTGACACATTACTTCTTAGCATAAAAGAGCGACAAGCTGAAGTCCTGTCAAATGCCTCAGAATCTACAGCTAAAGTCAATGCAATGGAGAAAGATTGGATTGAGGTTAGGAACGAGTACAAGGCGATGGCTGATGCCATTAAACAATTTGAAGCTCAAGTAAATAAATTTAAGGCGGAGGTTGATGACCTCTGGAAAGGTTTAGATGCAGCGAGCTCACCATTGGGGTAGATTATGGAAAGTTTTATTGATGAAATAAAAGCTGTAGTAAAAAAGTATAAAGCTATAGCATCTGCTAGAATTACAGCATTCATTAGCTCTATTAAAGTTGCTTGGGCTAATCTAATTAAAAAGCCAGCACCACAAAGTAAAGAGAAGGTAGAGAAGAATGGCTAAAGACCCTCGGCTAGATAAGGTTGGTGTCAAGGGATATAACAAGCCTAAAAAAACCCCTAACCATCCGACTAAATCTCACGTTGTTGTCGCTAAAGAAGGCGATAAGATCAAAACAATCCGTTTCGGCCAACAAGGTGCAAAGACAGCAGGTAAGCCTAAAAAGGGTGAGTCTGAGGCTATGAAGAAGAAGCGGGCATCCTTTAAGGCTCGTCACGCAAAGAATATAGCTAAAGGCAAAATGTCTGCGGCATATTGGGCTGACCGTGAAAAATGGTAAATAGCTATGGATCGAAAGCTTTTAGAGTTTTGTGAGACAGAAAGACAAAAAGAAATACTCACAACTAGAATTGAAAGTAAAACCAACAGAGAAGCAGCCAATAAACTTGGTATTGGCGTTAGAAATGTGCAATTTGCCATTGCTAGAGTAAGAAAGAACGCTGCTAAACAAGGGTATTCTCCAAGTCACGATATGAACCACTCAGTCCCTGATGGGTTTGTCGCCAAAGGGGTTTCCACACTCTACGGTGATGAAGGTCAAGTAAAAGCGCAATGGGTTAAAAGCAGCCTTAAAAAGCAAGATGAGCTAGATCAAATAGAGTCAGCATTAGAGACATTCATATCCAGCCACGAAAAAAAATCCCCTAAAATACCTAAACCAAAAAAGAAGCTCAAAGATCAAGAATTAGCTGTGGTCAACATTGGTGACGCGCACTTTGGAATGCTTGCCCACGATGACATATCGGGCGAAAACTATGACTGCAAAATAGCCGCCCAGAGGCATAAAGATGTATTTCTGAGACTAATGAATAATGTGCCTGATTGTGACACAATCGTCATAAATCAACTGGGTGACTACTACCACGCAGATACCTATCTTGGCACAACCACTAAAGGCACTCCTTTGGACACTGACGGGCGTTTAGAGCACGTTTTCCTTATAGGGCTTGAGGTTATGTCGTTTATCGTAGAAGAGTCTCTGAAGCGATTTAACAAGGTTATAGTGCGCCATTGTCGCGGGAATCACGATGCGATAACCTCGATGGCCTTAAAAGCCCAGCAACAGGCCTACTGGCGCAACAATAAGAGGGTTACCATAGAGATGTCACCTGCGGTATGCTGGGTATATCAGCACGGTAAAACGTCATTTATGGTCACTCACGGTGACACAATAAAACACGCTAAAATGGCTGAATACTTCGCTGCTAGATACCCTGAGATATGGGGCGCAAGCACCCATCGATACTGCTGGCACGGTCATATCCACAGTAAGCAGATCAGTCAGGAAACTTACGGGCAGACAGTAACGGAATCGTTCGCAGGTTTGCCCCCGGCAGATGCTTGGCACGATAGCTCTGGCTATGTATCTGGACAATCAATGTGCTTGCTCGTTTTGGACAAAGATAAAGGCGAGGTAAGGCGATCAACGGAGCGCGTATAATGGCTGAAATTAAAGATATTACAGGACATAAGGACTTTACTTACCGGGATGACGCATCTGACGACCTTTACGAAGAAGTAATGTCTTTGGTGCAAAAATACGCAGAGCAGGGTGCTATTACTGCTACTGATGCTGTTGGCGTGTTACAATGGGCGACTACAACAATTATTGTTATGAACACTGATTTTGGAGGCGAATAATGGCTAAGTTTTCCAAAGTTGCCAAGACCAAGGGCGGTGTGCCGAAGAAGTACGTTAAAGGCAGTAAAAACAAAAAAGCAACCGAAAAAGAAATTAAGTCCACTGCGGCCAAATATAAGGCCGGAAAGCTCACTAAAGAAGAAATGAACCGTATTGCGAAGCGGAGGGCTAAAAGTGGCAAAAGGAAGTGATAAAACACTACAAAAATTTTCTGAGCAATATGATGTCCCGCTGTCTATACTTAAAAAAGTAATGAAGCGAGGCCAAGGTGCTTACTTCTCCAGTGGCTCTCGACCCGGCCAGACTCCTACATCTTGGGGTTTGGCTAGGGCGAGGTCTTTTGCATCAGGCAAAGGTGGTGCTAGAAAGGCTGACAGCGACTTATGGGAAAAGGTTTTAGAATCACGCAGACGAGGTAAATGATATGCCACAAGGTAAAGGCACATACGGATCAAAAATGGGCAGACCGCCTAAAAAAGCAAAGAAAAAAGCACCCAAGAAGGGTAAGAAATGAATTTTGATGCTATAAAGAGCGTTATTGGTGCTGTTGCACCCACATTAGGCACGGCTTTAGGTGGTCCTTTAGGGGGAACTGCTGCAAAGGCGATTAGTGCTGTATTGGGGTGCGATAGTGACCCTAAATCGCTAGAAAAAGCTATTCAGCAAGCAACACCAGAGCAACTAACTGAGATAAAAAAGGCGGAGCTTGATTTTGAAACTCGTTTGGCAGAGCTTGATGTGGATATATTTGCACTTGAGACAGCAGATATACAGGATGCTAGAAAGTCTTTTGCAGGCGATTGGACTCCTCGCGTTTTTGGTCTTTTTAGTCTTGTGGGGTTTCTGGGGTACATTTTTCTCGTTACTGTACAACCACCAGACGCTAACTCTGACACTATTGTGTCTCTTGTTTTGGGTTATCTGGGTGGATTAGTTAGCGGTATCAGCAGTTTCTATTTCGGTGCTAGTCACAAAACCGATTAAACACAATTTTTGGGAGCTTTTTCCTTGATAGATTTAGAAAGACTCAAGGCGCAGCTTGTGCGCCACGAAGGAATGGTATTGACCACCTACGAGTGTACAGCCGGGAAAACCACGCTGGGCGTTGGAAGAAATGTCCAAGAGGTCGGGATAACCGAAGCTGAAGCGATGCATCTTCTTTCCAATGATATAGCCAGAGTCGCTGGTGAGTGCTACGGGGCATTCTCTTGGTTTAAAGACCTCGATGAGCTCCGAAAAGAAGCAGTGATTAATATGGTGTTTAATCTGGGCCTGACTCGATTCAAGCAGTTCAAGAAAACTATATCTTACATTGAAGCCGGAGAGTTTCAGCTCGCGGGTGCTGAAGCCCTCGACTCTAAATGGGCTAAGGACGTTGGTAATCGCGCTGTAGAGGTTGCTAATCAACTGGCTGGAAATCCATAAAGGTAAATTGTTCTATGCTGTAGTGAGCCATAGGTTGGATGTCATCGGGTCTTCCTCGATCAGTCCGACCTTCTACAGTGACCTTCACCGGCTCCTGCTGCAAGTCAAGCCATCCAATACTGTCATCCCACTCAACCAAAAAGATTGACTGATAGCCTAGTGCGTAGAGCTCATTAGCTTTTATGATCTTATTGAATGGGATTATTGATGTTGGGTATTTGTTAACTGGGTTGAATCGCTTCTTAACTTCTACGAATCCCACTATCTGACCACTGCGAATCATTGCGAAGTCCAACACATAATGCATTGGTATCTTCTTTGCCTCACAATTCCAAGCCCGGCAGATATAAGAGATTATTCTGTCTTCATTGGGGTCTGGCTTATAGTGCCTAGCGTACTTTGTATCGCTCATAAAACTCCCTATCTGTTGTTATATCCAAATAGTCCAGCTCTTCATCCGATAGATCAAGAAGGTCCAGTATGGACTCTATGAATTGCTCGACTTGGCTCCGGGCTACTTTAGGTTCACGCACGATATTCAGCATAGTCAGTGTAAATGTACTTATCTATTTCAATCAACGCTTTTTCTAAAAGCTTTTTCTTTTCTGTCTCACTGTCGCAGGTATATGCCATATAAAGCAAAAACCTTACATCGCTTATATCTTTATAACTTTCGCATCTAACTCTATTGGTTGGTTTCATCTTTTAGCCTCTCATACTCGCCTATAGCCTCTAATATCAAGCCTTTTTGTGCTGCGAAGGCTTGAAACCATTCCATAAACATAAACATTTCGCCTCGGTCATACTTGCTGGTGGACTTCAAAACGAATGCAGATACCCCTGTATCAATATTTGTGACTCTCTGACATAGCCAATCCCACTTCATATCCTGATAGCAGCCCTGCTTAGCCAGAAGTTTGATTGCGTCTATATCTTCATCGGTAACTTGTTTTGTCTTTTTATTTAGGCGCATCGCAGCGTATTCTCTAAACCAAATATGCAACAAGGCGCTCTGGGAAAGACTCCTTTCAGACACTGATTTAACAATGACCTTAAGAAGCTTCCCCTCCTGTATAGCGCCATCAAGATAGGTGACGAATGTATCAACACTATCCTGATTGCTAGGGTTTATGATGAATTCGGTCGCCATTATTTCTTGACCTTTACTTCTGTTTTCTTTTTGTAGATTAGATTCTTTATTTTACGGTAGGTAACTTTTTTTGTGATCAGGTCATAACATCGGCTCTTCGGATTATCAGCTAATATAACCCATTCGTCTTCTCTGATTCCCTCCCTGATAGCTAACATCGCTATAGTCCCGAATGCGTCTAAACGATGAATGCCTCTTGGGTTATCCCGGACTTCGGACATTCTCCACGCACCCTCCGGACGCTTATAAATAGAGGTTTTGTTACGCCAAGGTTCTACTTCTATAGCAGAACCCCGGTCGTATCTACCCCTTAACCCCAATGACTCTAAGGTATTTGTATTACCGTTAGAGTCGGTTTTTCCGTGAGCAGTAACCATAACCGCCTCCTAGAATGGGATGTCATCTTCAAAGCTTGGTGCTGGCTCCGCTTGTTTCTGAGCCATACCCTGCATAATCTCAGGTGCTTTACTTTCTTTCTTCCTGACATTCAGCTTCATATAAGGGACACCAGCTTTAGACTTACGGACTGCTGCACCTATCCAATACTCGACACCCTCAACATCAATCGTGCCTTTATAATCATCGTGCCAATCTTCCGCTTTCTCGCCTTGCTCTTTAAACAAAACGCCTTTATTAGTGTTGTCATACTGTTCCATTTTTTATTCCTCAAGTAGTTAAAATAAGTGCTGGTAGTTA
>Ga0315330_10000274_pt1 | contig 30003 bp, 19 predicted proteins | sample M140m34915metaG_FD_203453 | JGI IMG/M metagenome (GOLD analysis project Ga0315330, IMG submission 203453) | Ammonia-oxidizing marine archaeal communities from Monterey Bay, California, United States - M1 40m 34915 | ecosystem: Environmental > Aquatic > Marine > Intertidal zone | place: USA...
AATCTGAAGAAATTCTTGATTGCCCCAAATTCTCGAAGAAAATTAGGGCATGGTAATTGGTCCGTGGAAAAACGTGTTGTCAGATTGATTCCAACCTGCTGCGCTTTGGATTCAACTGATTGGATTTAGCCGATTGGATTTAGCCGATTGGAGTCAGGTTATTCTGCGTTTCAAATCCTCCATTTTAACTCGGCCTGAATTAGCGAATGAACGTTCTTCAGCGACTCGAAAACTTTGTAACGACGAAGCTCCGTTTGCTGCATTTCGGGGATGATTATTTGCGACTCTTGTTTGAGTTTTTTCGAGAGCGGCCGCGGTGGTATTCAGAATCGGTGGGTACGGAGCGGTTGATCGATGATTGTTTGGGAATCGAATTTCGGAGTTTATTTTTAATGGAAGCAAAATTTGGGTTGTCGATTTCGTTTCTAAATTCATTGGGGTCATTTTGCAGATCGTAGAGTTCCTCAAAATCATTCCCATATCTTATATATCGAAATCGTGTGCCTGAGATAGCGTGGGACGCAGCGCTTTCACGGGGAAAGTAAAATGAGGTCAAGGCAGGTTGTGCCCTCGCTGCGTTGGGGTCTACTAATTGGTTTACGAGAGAAACGCCGCTGCATTGCGGCGGAGTTGGAATCTCAGCGAGATCACAAAGTGTCGGATAGAGATCCGTCAACGTGACTGGTTGGTTCGTGCGGGATTGATTTGCAAATCCGTTTTGAGTGAATCGTTGAGGCAAAGAGACAAACAGGGGGACACGGGTTGTTTGGTTCCAAAGGGCAAATTTTTCCCAATTCTCTTTTTCTCCGATATGAAACCCATGATCGGACCAAAGTACGACAATGGTGTTATCCGCGTTGGGCGAAGCGTCAAGTCCGTCAAGTATTCGACTCACTTGATGGTCGACATAGCTAATACTCGCAAGATAGCCTTGCATGAGTTTGGGCCATTGGTTGTTGTCTCTAACCCATTGATGCCAATGCCGACGCCCATGATCATGAGAGTCTTCGAGGTCTCCAGGTTGGCAGTTGGGTAGCTGGATACTTTCTAGCGGATACAGGTCGAACCAGCGTTTGGGAACCTCCCAGGGAATGTGAGGGCGGAACAGTCCGACGGCAAGAAATATGGGTTTGTCGAATTTTTGATTTAGTTGCTCTATTGCCCAATCTGCGACGAGATGATCACCAAATTCCTGTTCCGGGGTGTTGTCGATTACCGCGGCACCAAACAGGTGATTGTTAAGTGGGCGTTTACCTTGAAAACCATCGTTTTGATGCTGAGGAAAATCAGGGCGAGGCCAGTCTTTAGAAATTGGATCAAGCGGATCACCTCGGTAGTCGTCCCACGCATCTGGATCATTTTGAGAGTCACCAGGCGTCCATTGGAGTGTGTGAAAGATTTTCCCGCCGCCCATGGCATGATAGCCGTGGTTCCTGAAGTGTTGAGATAACACGATGGCATCTTTTAATTCAGGTGATTCGTCACGCCAGCGAGGACCATGAGCACCAAATAGATTTCTGTAGATACCCGATTTTGACGGGTGTACACCCGTCATTACTGCGACCCGCGAGGGATGGCATGCTGGTGCAGCACAGTGAGCGTTGGTGAAAACAGTAGAACGTCTTGCAAGTCTTTCAAAGCCAGGTGTTTTGACCCCGGGGTGATTGCTCAGAGGTGAAATATAGTCGTTTAGATCGTCGACTGCGATGAAGAGAACATTGGGCTGTTGTGCGTTACAGGGTCGGGCAGAGAGCACCATCGCAAAGGCTTTCACAACGACTAAGCAAGCAATTGCTAGGTGCCAAATTCGTAGACGCGGAGCGTTAGTTAATGGCTTGGGCATATAGCAGAATTTAACCTCGAAAAAATGTTTGCGTTGCTCGTGATTGAGAGACCGTAGTTTTACAATCCTGGTTGGCTTTCTTTGGTAACAAAATTCCCAACAACCTTTTAGAAATATATGCTTTTGGCGAGGTTAATGCCTCGCTAGGCGTATCTCATTTTAAGTTAGTTTGTCACAAATTGAGACTCCATTAATGGTTTCTCACAGCGACGCGATTCCCGATTAGCTTCAATCGCGGTGGAAAAGATCGATTTTTCTTGTCAGTAGCTGGATCGCGCAAGAATGGTTTGGCGATAGAAGTTTTGCCTTTGAAGTTCCCTCCTCGTTTCCTTTCCCCACTTCCTCGAGGCCAGCTTCATAATCATTCTAAAACAACAGACGCGAAAGCCTACACCCTTCCCCGTTGCCAAAAGCTCGGATGCGAAGGTAGTCGTGGTTCCGGGGATTGAGCGTTGGTTTGGACTTGGTGCGATTGGCCATATTCGATTATCCCTCGCGACCACTCAAGATATTCTCAGTGAAGCGTTCGACCGAATTGACCTGTTGGAGGTTTAATTCAGCTGTCTGAAATCTCTGCTGCATGCGTGTCACGTGCATTAAGAATGCGCTTCATTGCAATGCCGCCCACAACTGTGCCCACGAGTGAGATACCTGCACAAAATAAAGCAACATTAGCGGGAGTGAGGCCGGAGGTATCGAGCACCAGAAAAATTACGGCCCCGAGGGAAATTAAGCTAAACGAAAGCGCGTTCGCAGTGCCGAAAAATCTGCCTCTTTCGTTGTCTGGAGCAAGGTATTGCAATAATGACTGAAGGGGGACCAAATAGAAACCGGCGAAAAAGCCAGTTGAAAATACGAGGCAAGCGAGTCCTGTATAGTTGATTGGTAGTAAGCCTATTAATAAGAATGAAATTGTCATTCCTGCTGCACCGGCCAATGAGAAGTAGGGGCGGATTTTATCTTTCGAAAGAAAACCGGCAAAGCAACTGCCAACGGCGATCGATACTCCGAGCAATCCAACGATTAAGCTTATCATTGTATTGTCGACTCCGAGTGTAGCGCGAAATTCGGGCAACATTAGTAATGCGAGGCTGGCCACCAGATAAAAACCCGACCATGAAGCCAGAACGACAATCAGCGTTGTGTCGGCAAGCCTGAACGTCTCGCGATGACTGCGTAGGACGTCGAATGACAGAGTCCGGTCAGGCGACGCCGGTTCTAGTTTGGGGAGCCAACGGACCGCTCCAAGGCCCAGGAGTGCGACTGTGATCAGCGTCAGGCCGGCGGGTAATTTTTGTGGAGTTTTTTCCGAATGGGGGACAAAAACAATCTCTCCTGCGGAAGTCTGCTCAGAGGAAGCTTGCCCGTTACTGGAAGCCGTCGCAACCATGGCTGAGACCTGAGGCAAAGCCTCGGTTGGGTAGTATCGGTCAGCCAACGGGCCTGCCAGTACTGAGCCAAGAATGACTCCTACGTTCGTTAGGGCGAGTATTAAGCCATTTGCCAAACTAAGGTTTTTGGCAGGAACCAGCTCGGGAATAATGCCAAATTTTGCAGGACCGAAGAATGAACTTTGGATTCCAAACATTAAAAAGGCCAGAAGTGAAATCCAAAAACTACCAAGTAATAATCCGAGCATTGCAACGACCGCGATTGGAATTTCGGCGATTTTTATCCAGTAGATAATTTTAGCTTTACTGTATTTATCTGCGATTTGGCCAGCGAATCCGGAGAATAGCAAGAAGGGAACTGCGAGAACCAATGCGATGAAGCTTTGCGTGCCGGGCCCAAGTGCGTTTACCCAAACACCACCGGCGACAACCATCGCTGTCAGGATTTGCTTGAGAATGTTGTCATTCGCTGCGCCCAAAAACGAAACACTGAGTAAAGAAGCCAGACCTCGATTTATAAGTCTGTTATCGGCAGCCGGTTTCGGCTCTCCCTCGCCTGATTTTGTTTCTGAGTTGAGAGTGGTTGAAACGGTCGTTTTTTGTTGGGGAGCTGAGTTGGCGGAAGCCATCTGTTTGATTCCTTTCAATCGCAATGTTTTTTACATAACGGGATTTGTTAATGTTTCCCGTCAATCGAAGGCTACATTTACCAGTGCGATTATTTTTGACGTTTGTGCCACGAATTCTATTTTTAAACCAAAAAATCGTTAGAACATTGGATCGATTCAAATTCAACGTGGTGAAACCGCTCGGTTAAACGACGGAGTTAAACGCGAGTTGATCCAGCCACGATTGCAGCTACTTCCAAACATCTCTATCTAGCATCCGGTAATTGATCGCTTCGGTGAGGTGGTGCGTCTGGATTTCGTTCGCCGCTTCGAGATCGGCGATGGTACGGGAAAGCCGGAGCACCTTGTCGTGGGCTCGAGCTGAGAGTCCAAGGTCATTGACAGAAATCTTGAGAATATTGATACATTCTTGGTCTAACTGGCAGAATTGTCGTATCTGTTTGCTAGACATTTGAGCGTTGTAATTCGTTAGATTGCCATGGAACCGCTCGTACTGAGCCTTTCGGGCATTTTCAACGCCTTCGCGTATCTCGGAACTAGACGTACCTGCTCGGGTTGATGAAAGTTCTTTAAATTCTGCCGCCGGGACTTCGACATGAATGTCGATCCGATCGAGTAGTGGGCCTGAAATTTTCCCCATGTATTTTTCGATTTGGGGGGGCGAGCAATGACAGTCTCTGCGCGGATCATTGCGGTATCCACACGGGCATGGATTAAGGGCGGCCACCATCATGAAATCGCTCGGAAAGGTCGTCGATCGTTGGGCTCTTGAGATGGTCACAAGGGAGTCTTCAAGTGGTTGCCTTAAAACCTCAAGCGTTCGTCGATTAAACTCAGGAAGCTCGTCTAAGAACAGGACGCCGTTGTGAGCCATGGAGATCTCCCCCGGCATTGGCGTACTTCCGCCACCAACTAGTCCTGCTTCGCTAATGGTATGGTGCGGGGATCGAAAGGGACGAGTGGTCAACAATGGTTGTCCAGGTTCAAGTCTGCCGCACGAGCTGTATATACGCGTGGTCTCAATTGATTCGTCAGGAGAAAGTTGTGGCAGTACAGTTGGAATTCGTTTGGCAAGCATCGTCTTACCCGATCCCGGTGGTCCAAGCATGAGTAGATTATGAGCGCCAGCAGCAGCGACCATCACCGCGCGTTTGGCCATTTCCTGTCCGCGTACGTCTGAGAAATCGACTTGGTAATTCGAGAAATTTTCGAATAGCTGGTTAATGCGCGAAGGAATTGGCTCGAGCTCAAGTTGGCCGGAGAAGAAACCAACGGTCTGCGTCAGGCTGTCAACGGCAATGACTTCGAGCCCTTCAACGACGGAGGCTTCGGTAGCGTTCTGTTGAGGCACGACAATTCCGCGAAACCCTGCTTTTTTTGCGGCGATCGCCATCGAAAGGATACCTTTGGCGGGACGGGTACGGCCTTCGAGTGCAAGTTCGCCGACGACAGCGTAATCCCTGACAATGTCAGACTGAAATTGGCCACTTCCAAGTAGGATGCCAAGCGAGATCGGAAGGTCGAAGGTAGACGCTTGTTTGGGTAGGTCAGCAGGCGCCAAATTAATTACGATTCGATCGATGGGGCGCACAAAGCCTGAATTGACGATCGCCCGTTCGCAACGGTGAGTACTTTCTCGGACGGCAGCCTCAGGTAACCCGACCAAGATTGTTTTTGGGATAGCCCCCGGCGAAACATCGACTTCCACCTCTACCTCAATCGCGTCAATGCCGAGCAATGAAAAAGTTCTCAACTTTGCGAGTCTTCCGTTTCCGGAGTTGGAGACTTTTCGACTTTGATCGGACGTTTGCGATCGATTGGTAGAGGTTGGGTCAGTCATCGTATTTGCCTGCCATTTCTTTTACGATCTCACCCATCAAACGTCTTGCTGCTTTGGGTGCGATAATTTCCGCACTGCTCCCCATGCATAATACTCGGGGAATGATTTCGAGGTCGTGAACGGCAGGAACGGTTAGTTCAATACTGCCGTCTTTCAGTTGTTTGACTTTTTGCTCTGCGTGCAACGGGTCCTCAGTGACCCAGGCAGCGGCGTCAGCGGCAACCTTAATTTTATAGTTCGCAACTTTTCCACGGCGAACGAACATTTGCATGGTGTTCCCAATAAATTCGTCGAGATCAAGGTCTGCAGGTTCTTTGAACCATTCATCCAGAATTGTTGCTTTATGAAATCGATCGAGTTTCCAGGTTCGAACTCGCGTGTTGGGATCTTCAATTTCGTTGGCGGCAGCAATGATGTAGAGGCTCGACTGAAAGAGTGCGACCGTGTACGGCTCGATTTTCCGGATTTTGGGCGCATTGCCCGGTGACTGGTAAGTAATCTCCACCACTCGGTGTTCCATGACACCCCGATTCAGCGTCTTAATGATTCCATGTTGTTTCTCGTAGGACTTGGCCGGAACTCCTAAAACGCGGAGTGTCTTACGGAATTTTTCGTAGTGGGTGAGAACGGAGCTAGGGATTTCTTCTTTGACTTTATTCCAGAAGGATTCAATGCCCATCCAGAACGGAGTACCTGCAAGTGGATGCATTAGTTGGCGGCCCATCGAAAGTGCGATGAGTTCAGTTGCTGAAAAACTAATTTTCGTCGTTGATTTCGCGCGGGGGCCAAGTTTCCACACCTTGCCACGTCCTGAGTCGTGAACATCCACATCGATCCCCGCCAGCTGAAGAGCTTCGAGGTCGCGGCGAAGTGTCCGTGTGTGTAATGACTTAAGCCCAAGCTCCTCGACGATGTCCGCCTGAAGTTCTTGCAGAGTTTTGCCATACCGTACGCGCTCGAGAATTTGCAAAATCTTGTGCTGTCGGATCAGTTGTTCGTTTCGAGCCATGGTTCTGAATGATTGGGTGTTTTACGTGGGTTATCAATTAAAAAGACATTCAGATTATCCATTGGGATTCGGTGCTCGCCAAGCACCTCACCCGATAGAGCTGAAATTCGTCAAATTTTTGCCAGCGAAATGGGAAATAGGTAAGGATTTGGGCTGTTCAGCACCATTTTAAAGGGTGACGATAGCCGAATAAATATTTTAGTTAAACGGTTGGCTTTGGACATGAAAGTGTAATACTTCCGTATCTGAACTGCATTCGGATTCATTCGCTCAATAATTAGAGCTATGATTCTCCAAACTTGGACAGAGTAATATTTCAATGACAAAGAAACGAAGAGCGGTGGTGTGCTTGAGCGGCGGAATGGACTCAACGGCGTTGTTGGTCCGCCTACTCGCCGAGGGGAAGAAAGTATACGGCTTGAGTTTTGATTATGGTCAAAAACACCGCATCGAATTAGCACGTTTGAAGCAGAATGTAAATTATCTGCGAGACAATGGAATTGAAATTGATTCGCAGATTTTGGATATGTCAAAACTCGGATCGTTATTTCACTCAGCGCTGACAGATGCGAATTGGACAGTGCCAACGGGGCATTACGAGCAAGAGAATATGAAGCAGACCGTTGTTCCGAATCGCAACGCAATCTTTTCATCGATTGCTTATGGCTACGCGTTGTCTATCGCCATCCAAGAGGATTCGGAGGTTGATTTTTCTCTCGGCGTGCACAGTGGCGATCACGCGATCTACCCCGATTGCCGCCCCGATTTTTATGAAGCAATCTTTAGTGCTTTTTCGATTGGCAACTGGGACTCTGAAAAAGTGTTTCTCAATCTTCCTTACCTGAACATGGACAAGGCTGATATTCTTGAAGACGCTGGGCACTCCATCGAAAAGCTCGGCTTAGACTTCGATACCGTGTTCCGAAATACTTGTACCAGTTACCAGCCAGACAAGGCTGGCAGGTCTCACGGATTGACCGGTTCGGATGTCGAAAGAATCTTAGCGTTTCAAAAATACGGACGGCCGGATCCCGTGGAATATCGTAGTCCATGGGAAGATGTTGTTCGGCAGGCTCAGCGGCTTGAACGCCAGTTTAAGCAGGATTCCAGTGCTGGCTTTGACGCCTGACCTGAAAGCGACTGGTCTAATTATGCTCCGTCGAGCAATGGCTTACTGCAAAATTAACGTGAATATCGGGGTTCTTCCGTAATCACGAGAAGACCAGGGATTTGAGATTTCAGTTCGGCAACCGCTTCGGCGCTGATTCCTGAATCCCAGGTTGTAAGCGATTTGAGTGATTTTAAGTTGCTTAGCGGAGTGATGTCCACTGCGGAGGAGTTGTCCAGTTTTAAAATCTCTAACTTGGTTAGATTGGCGAGCAGGCTGAGATCGACTAGTTTGGTTCCGGAGAGGTCCAGAGTCTCGATCTCTAGATTGCTGATTGGTCCGAGGGCTGTCGCAAAGTCCTCATTTCCGGCGACTGAACAACCCGCAAGGGAGAGTGACTTTAGCTTGGTGAAGTTCTCGAGCGGCGACAAATCCTTTAACTCAGAATTAGTCACTTTCAGGGATTTGATTTTGCCCAAATCTTTCATGGGCGACAGATCTCGAACCTTCGTGTTGACCAGATCCACTTTCACTAGCTCGGGAAAGTCGGAAAAGCAACCAATGTTCTCAACGTCTGTCCCATTGAGTTGAAGGATTCTCATACCTTTATTTTCAGCAATTGGGCTCAGGTCGGTGATTGGGTTTTCTGAAATCTCAAGTCTCGTTAAAGATCTCGACTGGGCGAGCGGTTGTAGCGTATTGACTTTGTTCGGAAGAATCCGAACCAATTCTAATTCCGAGAGTTTGGAGAGTGGTTCAATATCTGCGATCTCCGCTTCCGGAAGATTGATTTCCTTGATTGCCGACACGTAATCGATCCCAACGACGTTCAGCATGAATCCACCCGGTTTGGCTTTCATTTCATCTGGACTGAGAGATTCGTTTTTCTCTCCCCGTTCGATATGGTAAACGACACTCCCACCAAGATCTTCGACCCATTTTTTTGTGCTGCGTTGCGAGTTAACTCGCAAAGTGATCACGCCCATTGCGACGCAGAGCAAAATGAGAAAAGCAAAAAGCTTCCGTGATGATTTCGGCTTTGGCTTCACCGGTTCGTCGCTCGTTGGGTTATTCTCGGTCATGATAATCCTGGATTCGAATAGGCTTTATTTCTTGGCTTGCAGGGGCGTCACAATTTGCTCGGAAAGCATCTCGAGTCGCTAAAACGCTAGTTTAATGAGATAGTTGCCGTTTCGTCGATGGGGTCTACTGGAGGTCGCGTACGCCCTATGGGCGAAATCCCGCTTGCCCACGCCAGTACCGTACTGAAAAGTAATTTTTCACCCGTTAATTTATTATTTTGCAGGAACTGTCCGAGAAGTCAGCGGTGTGATGATAAATAGTTGACTCGCGTAATCTGAACGCCATGTCGCCAATTTCGAAAGCCTACCATTTGACGATCAATCGCCAGCAACGGTGGATGCGTCGATTTCTAAAATCTTCTGGGACGGTCTGTTTGCTGATTTCACGAATCTCAAAAAGATCGCCTAAATACTGGTCGTCGAATTTAAACCTTCGAAAGTTTGTCGAGAAGTAAACAACCCCTCCCAGTCTCATGACTCCATGTACTTTTTCGAGCAACTCGCAGTGACGCTCTTGGACGTCCCAATCAAGTTCAGTCTGTTTGCTATTCGAGAAGGTAGGCGGATCGACGATGGCTAGATCGAATCGTTTACGTTTGTCCTCAGCGGCGGTTTCGAGGAAATCAATAGAATCTTGTGCGACAAATTGATGCGGAAGCGGGTCGATTCCATTTAGCTGGAAATTTTGCTTTGCCCAATCAAGATAGTTTTTAGAAAGATCGACGGTGGTGGCGCGTGTGGCGCCACCCTTAACGGCGTAGACTGAAAAAGAACCAGTGTAGGCAAACAGATTCAAAAAGTCTTTCCCTGACGACTCAGCTTGTACCATCTTTCTTGTTGTCCGGTGATCGAGAAAGAGTCCGGTGTCGACGTAATCGACTAGGTTGACCGCGAATTTCATTCCGCCCTCGTGAACGGTTGTCAATTTGCCTGAGGAGGCTATCTTTTCGTACTGCTGAAAAGAATTCGAGCGGCGTCGTTTTTTTAAGTGTGTGTGTGTTAGCGGGATTTCAAGCGTTTCAGAAGCGGTGGTCTTCATGAGTTCCAGCCATGCTCCGTGTCTCGCAAGATCTCGATCGTGGGGGCGGTCGTACTCCGTGATGTGAAGGTGGTCTTCGTAGCGGTCGATAACGAGTGGAATTTCAGGAATGTCGCGTTCGTAAATTCGAAAACACGTGATGTTTCTTTTGGTGGGCCAGCGGCGCAAATGTTTTGCTCTTTTTTTAAGCCGGTTCGCCAGTAACCCGGCCTGTTCCCTGTCTTTTGGATGCAGTCCACCAAACAATGGAAGAACCGTTGAATCGATCGGCTGCGACTGGCTAATCGAGGGGGAAGTTTGTCGGAGTTCGAGTTGCTCTTGGGTTGAAGGCGTAACAGATGAATCAGCACTCGGCGTTTGACTTGATGGAGGAGCAGTGTCGGCCGAGTGATTGTGATTCACGGGCGCTGCGGTTTCCGTTGGAGCTGGAATCTGCGGGTTGGCAGGCAATTCCAGTTCAGTGTCGACCGGCTGAAGCGACGTCGCGGTATCCTCGGGGTTATACCCTCGGGGTGGGCGGGGGCCAAGAAATTGATAGTAAGTGCACTCCAGACGGCCATTAAATAATTTTCGGCGTCGCGTCGCCGACTTTTGAATAATGGCTTCGAATTTCGGCATGTTCGTAATTAGGAACAATGACCAAGTTGGAAGGCGTTGCATTATGGCGGGAATGCTTCGGTATAACCCAAGCAGGCGTTCCTGGTCCTCAAGTCGCTCACCGTAGGGTGGGTTGGTAATGATACAACCATACTCGCGTTTGCTGGTGAGTTGATCGAAGTCACGGTTTTGGAAATGAACGTAATCGGCGACCCCTGCTTGTTGGCTGTGGTATCGGGCCAGGCTTAAAACTTCCTTGTCTCGGTCAGTCCCGATGATTTGGAATCGTAATGTTTTTTTTTCGAGGTCTTTGGCTTCTTCGACAGCTTGTTCCCATAGCTCATCGGGAATGATATCCCAGTTTTTCGAAGTGAAAGATCGATTGATTCCCGGTGCAATGTTAAGCCCTTGGAGCGCGGCTTCGATTGCGATGGTTCCGGAACCGCAAAAGGGATCAATCAAAGGGCGTTCGGGGTTCCACACACTAAGCGAAACCAGAGCGGCTGACAACGTTTCCTTGAGAGGAGCCTCGGCGACTAATTTTCGATAACCTCGCTTGTGAAGGCTAGGCCCTGTGGTGTCAATGGTTAGGGTCGCCACATCATTCAAGAGTGCAATCTCAACCTTGTATTCTGCTCCTGATTCGGGCAGGGAATTGACATCGTGGTAGTGCAGCAGACTTTCGACGATCGACCGTTTTACACTTCGTTGGACTGCAGGAACACTCGTTAGCTGGGAAAGCCGGGACCGGCCAATAACCGGGAAAGCTGCATCCGCTGGAATGAATTGGCTCCAGTCAAACTCTTTAACCGTATCAAATAGCGCATCGAAATCAGGGGCATCAAATTTCTGGACTTCGATAAGGACGCGGTCGGCTGTTCGCAACCAGAGATTAGTGCGGCAGACGGCGGCCCAGTCACCTGCGAAATCGACGCGTCCAGGTTGCGAGATGCTTGGTGTATAGCCCAGCGCAATCAGTTCCCGCTTTACAATCGCTTCCAGTCCGAATGCACAGGCGGCGGTAAGTTTTAGCTGGTCTTGCATTCCGCGCTCTTGCATGAGATTCGATTGGTTAAACCCTAGCTTAACTCAATTGAAATAAATAGGAAAACGGGGGGCGGCCCTCATTGGAATCATAAACAGAAAAATAATGAGGTTGTCCGCGCAGGTCTGGGGTCCGTACCCGTAAATCAAATGAAATAATTTTTAGGGAGAGCATTGATTGGGTAAGTTGTAGTCTCGAGGTGGTGAATCGTTTACATTTAAAGCCGATGCCTATAACCCAATCAAGCGGAGGTGAGTGCGATGCAGCGAATTAGTTGGTTCTTTAGTGTTGCTGTGTTGTTTGCGATTCAGGCAGGCGTTTTGCAGTCAGATGAATTGCAGGAAAAACCGAATATAATCGTAATTATGGCGGACGATTTGGGGAATGGAGATCTAGGTTGCACTGGCGCCGAGGACCTGCAGTCGCCCCATATTGATGCTTTATTTAAATCGGGGATGAGGTTTGAGTTTGCGTACGCAAATTGTCCTGTTTGTTCCCCGTCACGTGCATCGTTGATGACCGGACGCTATCCAGAACTGGTTGGTGTTCCCGGGGTGATTCGCACGCACCCCGAAAATAATTGGGGCTACTTAGATCCCGAATCTGTTTTGCTGCCCCGAGTGATGAAAACCGCTGGTTACCATACCGCATTAATTGGTAAATGGCACTTGGGACTCGAAGCTCCCAATCGACCGGTTGACCGTGGATTTGATTTGTTCCATGGTTTTTTAGCTGACATGATGGATGACTACTATCAGCATCGACGTCACAATATTGAATATATGTACCTCAACAATCAAGTGATTGATGTGAAAGGACATGCAACTGATCTTTTCACTGATTGGTCGTGCGATTATTTAAAGTCCCGAGTTGGCAAGCCGTCTCCATTTTTTCTTTGCCTAACGTACAACGCGCCGCACACACCGATCCAGCCGCCCAGGGATTGGTATCAAAAGGTCAAACAGCGGGAATCTGCTATGAGCGACAAAAGAGCCAAACTTGTCGCACTAATAGAACACATGGATTCTGGGATTGGGCGGGTGATGACAACATTGCGGGAGACGGGTTTCGACCGTAACACTCTCGTTATTTTTACTTCAGACAATGGTGGTCAGTTAAATGTTGGGGCGAATAATGGCGAGTTGCGGGATGGGAAGCAAAGCATGTACGAGGGCGGCTTGCGGGTTCCCACCTGTTTTGTGTGGCCCGGGAAGATCAACGCGAATTCGAGATCCACGGAACGCATGATCACAATGGATCTGTTCCCCACAGTGTGTGAGATTGCTGGTGCCAAGTTTGGGCATCCAATTGATGGGGTCAGTCTGCTGCCACTGCTTAAAAAGGAAACAGAATCACTGGCTAAACGAGATCTCTTTTTTCACCGCCGTGAAGGTGGCCTGAGGTACGGGGGGTTAATTGCGAATGCGATGATTCGAGGTGATTGGAAATTACTTCAGAACAGTCCTTTTGAAGCTCAAGAGTTGTATCACTTATCCGCTGATCCACTCGAAACACGAGATCAGAAAATGGCGAACAAGAACAAATATCAAGAAATGGCAAAAGAGTTACGAGTGCAGGTTCAGCGAGGTGGTAGTGTGCGGTGGCAAAAACCAATCGAGAAACAAAAATGATTTTGGGCGATCTTTGGTTTCAGTGAATTTGTTGGCAAGCGGGTTCCCCTGCTCTGCAAAAGGCTTTCGTCTGCCAGCCTTCGGGTAAATCGAAGCCTGTTAAAAAAAATGCTCGCCACACTCGCCGCTATTTAGTTGAGTTAATACTTCTTAAATATGAAAGTAACTCAAAAATCTCGTCTTCGGTGAAACGGTCCATCAGTCCTTTGGGCATGATGCTCACCGATGACTTAATCATGTCGTCAATGTCGTCTTGTGCGATTATCGTTGGTTCTGGAGATTCAGGGTTCGGTAAGATTGAAATGGTTTCTTTATCTTCTGCCACGACAATTCCTGAAATCACGTCGCCGTCGAGGGTGATGACTTTGCGAACGATATACTTTGGGTCAATTTTATGGGAGGGCTCAATGACCTCTCTAAGAACGCCAGCGGCATCACCTTTCCAGCGTGCCCACAGATCGGTTAGATCGGGGCCAACTGCCTTCCCAATCTCGCCAACCTGATGGCATTGAGCGCAGGTTGCCTCGTTGAAGATTTTCTTGCCAATCTCAAAGCTTCTTCCTCGCAGTCCCATTTCAATTTTGGCATTAAGGTCTTCAACTGTCCATGCTTTTACCAACGGGCGGTTGGATCCAACGGGGTCTTTGGGTTCGATAGGGTTTCGCTGGAATTCGCCAAGGTCGTCGACCACTACCATGACGCCATACATACGCATCCAATGTCCCGGGAAAGTGCAAACGTAGGGGTATTCTCCCGGTTCGCTGGGAGCCCTGAAAGTGATGCGGGACTGTTTCTCCGCCGAAACCATTTCCGTGCCGATCAGGACGTCACTCGAATCAGGGACATATTGTTTTCCGCTTGGGCCGATGGTCGGGCCTTCTGCAGCGGCTTGCAATGCAACCGTTTGCAAGGCATCTGGTTTGGTGATGACTAAGTTGTGAGCCATTAAGTCTTCATTTTTTAAGATGACCTGAATGTCAGTGCCTGCTTGCACTGCAAACCAGGGAACGTCATATCTCATTTCTTCTTCAACGGTGTGAATCAGAATGACCCTTACACTGACGTCGCTGAGACGTTTGCGATAACGGTCGCTCATCTCTGGTGGCAAAAGACCGAGTGTTTGATCAGCAAGTTGCATGGCCTCGATGAAGGTGTCGGAAGTCCGCTCGGCTGTGGGAGTATCCTCAGCAAATTTAACAAGGAACGAGGCAAGGTTTGCAGCAACGGAAGCATCTCGATTCTTCCGAGGAATTTTGAGTAGCGCTCGCACGGCGGATGCGCGGAGGCGTGGGTTATTGACGAGTGGTGCAATTGCCTTGAAGTTGTTGGAGAAATCAATGGTAAGGCTGTTCATGGCCTTCACAGCAGCAAGTCTTACGCCGATTGGCTGTTGATCGCTTAGCATTGCGGTGATTTTAGAATTCAGGGAATTGCGGATTTTTTGGCTGGGAATCAATGGGATTGATTCCAGAAGTGTTGCCATTTTAAGCGGATTCTTTGATGCAAGTTCGAATGCTTTTTCAGAGGATCCAGTCAGCATTAAACCGGCAAAACCAGCAATGTTGAGTAGGCGACTATCGGCTTCCGTGGCTTCAATAAGCGAACCGGTTCTTGACCGAAGAGTTTCGATCTTCTGTTCAAGTAAAAGGCTGACGAACTGTTTAGCGCTTCCCGCTAATTCTCCTTCGGAATCAAGTTCAGGGATTAACGCGAGCAATTCGGTCACGGGATCGGTGTCGTTTATATTGGCAATCGCTTGGACTGCATCATCAAGATCACCTTTGGCTATGCCTTCTCTTCCGAGGATCTCCTGATGTACAAGTAAATACTTAGGGTCGTCGTCGCTGCGTTCCACGAGCAGAAGACGGGCATTGCTCAGTCTCTTTAGTTGGTACTTAACAATACGAGGATTTTTGTTGAGAAAAACCTTGGGCGGTTTAATGTCTTGATTCGCTTCGGAATGCGAATGAGTTTGTGCAAGAACGTTAGGCGAGTTAGCACCAATCAAGATGACAATGCAAGACAACAAGAGAGAGGCAAGTTTTTTTTGCATGATGGTCGATTTTTAAAATGTCGAGTTTAAGGCTTCTGTCGGCGTGACGGACTGAGAAGGGAAAACAAATTCTCAATTATGGTTTATTAAAAAGATTTCCAAGAAGTTTTGCTGGAAGGTTTTCAAGAGAATTTTCTGGCCAGTTACAACGGTCCCTGCAAACTTAACTGGAGTTTGCAGGGTTAGATTAACGTTGGGATGGCGGGGCGAAGGAAAGGTCAATTGGTTCCTTCGATAACTTTCATCGTTTCATCGAGTAGGTATTCGAGCTGTTCGTCAGTTTCTTGCTCCAAAACGTTAAGAACGGACTCGGCTACCTCTTCCGGTGGGTAAAAGCTTGCCGCTCTGACAGCCTCAGCTCTTACCATTGCCGACTTGTCTTCAATAGCCGCCTCCAATAAACCGGTTGCATCGTCGATCCTGGGATGCCAGTAAGACAAAACTCGAACTGCCGCAGCTCTGGCGTGGTAATCTTTTGATTTGAGCATTCTTTCAAGTAGTTCTTGGTTCACTACATTGTGCGTTTGATAAACCCAGAGGCCTTCTAGTAACTGGTGCTCTAAATTGGGGTCGGCTGGGTCAGCATTCTCCAGCCATTTCTTTAATTCCGTGATCACCGATTCGGATTCTCTTGCCGCGAGTTCTCGCCGCACTCGATAACGCGTTCGATCTTCAGGAAGCTTGAGAAGGTCAAGGAGGTCTGCAATCGGCGCCCCGTCGATTTTAGGCGGCTGGACGAGCGGGCGTCCTTTGTAGGAAATTCTCCAAATTCTACCGTGGCTATGATCGCGATTGGGTTCACGCAGATTATGTTGAAGGTGTCCAATTAATGCGTTGTGCCAATCGACAATGTAGAGTGCCCCATCTGGACCAAATTGGATATCGACAGGTCGGAAATTGCCATCCTCACATTGGAGAAGTGGTTCAGTTTCAGTTGCGAAAAATCCAGAACCCTCCTCTGCCATCTTATGGTTCAGGATCGCCCTCTCACTAATGACGTTGTTGAATAAATAATTCCCCTGCATTTCAGGTGGGAAATTTGAACTCGAGACAATTTCACAGCCAGATGTTGGGCGGATGCGTTTTTTAAGTAACTTTGGGGCATCCGCTACTTTTGCCTTCTTGGCAATGTTCATTGTTCTTTTGTAATGGTTCCCACCTGGGTGTTTGGCGGGATAAGTTGTTTTGCCGGAGATCAACGCCGACCAGTAATGCTGGCCACCGGAAGCGTCCGCAATAAAGTTTTGACCCCATTTGTCAAACACGTGTCCCCATGGATTGGCAAAGGCGTAATTCGCATGAACTTCGGTCTCATGAGTTTTAGGGTGATAGCGCCAGATACCGGCTTCGTTGCACCGAGTCAAACCATAGGGGCTTTCTACCTGAGAGTATTTAAAAGTTCCCTCGCCGAAATACAGTCCTCCACCCGGTCCCCATTCAAAGGCGGCAATACCGTGGTGGGAGTCTGCAGTGCCCATGCCGACAATTTGTCGAACCCGGGTGTCGGCAACATCATCACCATCAGTATCTTTTAGGAAGAGGATGTCAGGTTGTTGAGCGACAAAGGCACCTCCCTCGCCTAATTCGAATCCCGTTGGAACGTACAGTCCATCGGCGAACACCTTGCATTCGTCGGCGCGTCCATCTGAATCCTTATCGGTCAGAATCAGTAATTTGTCCTCGAGCTTTGTTTTGGGTTTCCAATGTGGGTAGGACGGCATCGTAGAGACCCACATCCTTCCCTTGCTGTCAAAGTTTAGGGCGACAGGATTTGCAAGTTCGGGGAAATCTTCCTCCGTAGCAAAAACATTGATTTCGAATCCTTCCGCGAGTTTGAATTTCGAAACCTGATCCTCTGCAGAGCTATACTCGAGAGATCCAAGTTTTCCTGCCTTGGCCTGTTTGTCATCAGGTCCGCCCACGTTAGTTTTTGGATTAATAAAAGGCAACGTATTACTATCATCAATTTTATCGGCTGGTTCTGCTCCTTGTGCAACTGCCCATAAATGTTGGTCTCGATTAATCGTCATTTGATCAAGAATCGCTCTTTCTCTTTCCATGACGTCTTCATTGTTGTAAGTGCCATCGGAGCCTGCTTGACCCCGCGTGCCGTAAATGGAAAAACCATTGACTGCTCGATAGCGATGCCACCAGTGAAAGTTTTTGTCTTGAATTGCCGCTTTCAGTTGTAGATTTGGCGGTTGCGGATCTAGATTAATGTCTTTCCCAGGCTCTCCGAAAAGTGCATTGTTAAGTATTGGCGCAAGGGCTAGATAGCCATCGTCGTTGAGTTGCATGCCGTCGAGAGTGAGACGGGTTTCGCTGTTCTCAAAAAGTGATTTTGTAGGTTCGAAAATATTAGCGAAACCAACGCCATTCTTCCTTGCAACAGATTCGATTTTATCCGTGTAGATGCTGAGGTTTTCATTCTGTCGGATCCCGTCGGGTAAATTCACGTCCCCCGTGTTTTCGAAGGCGGTTGGTGACACGAGGACGATCTTGGGCCCGATCCCCGAAGAATTATACATTTTGGTCTTAGTGTCTTGCACGAGCTGGTCGAGTTCTTCTCCAAACTTGTCTACCCCCGCTTTCCCCTGAAACGCTTCATTGGCACCGAACATCATCAGGATCACGCTTGCGCGGGATCGTGCTAGATGGACATCGGGAGAACCAAAGTTAAGCGACCGCAATCTCAGATCGACAGTGTCGCCTGGAAAGCAAAGATTCCGCACTGTCAGTTCTTTGTCGGCGTGAATTTGGTGCAGGGAAGTTTCCCAATGGTTGCGGTGTTGCATGCGTTCACCCAAAGCATTGCCAATCAGGCAGATGTGGTCTCCGAGTTCAAGCTCAAGTGCTGAACCAGATTCAGGTGGAACTGCTGGAGTCGCTTTTGCTGTCACGTCGAATTGAAAGTCGTCCGTTTGTGCGGGACAACAGTCAGCGAAAATTCCAAGACAAGAAAAAGCCAGCGCAAACACAATTGAAAATTTATTGGCCATGAATGTTTCCCAACCAAGTTTTGATGAACACAGAGTGAAGGTTTCTCGGGGCTCCCGATGAGGACTCCCGAAGCAGTTAATTCTACAGGGGTTTTGCTGCGAGAAAACCGGACGAAGGCATTGTTATAAAAGCAACGCTACGAAGATTAAAATCGGTGTATCCGGAATTGTTTAAAAATGGACTTTGGACGAACGTTTCGCTGAGAGTTGTGTTTGGCTATTTTTGTAAATCTCAGAAAGACTTACGCTTGGCGTTTGGAAAGCGGAGCCAACCGACTATCAGGAAAGACCGCGATTGTTAAGGTAACATAGCCATGTGGCGACAAAACGGTTGCGTTGGCTATGCAGGCGAAAGGCAAGTCTAATAGTCGACTGCCGAGGCTTAGGTTTACTTTCGCTGCTCGGCAATTTGACGCATGACTTCTAGTGGTAATGCGAGTGAGAGAACGGTCACGACTTTTTCTTCAGCATCCCCGTCCTTTTCTTCCTTCTTTTTGGGTGGCGGTCCACCAGCACTGGCACCGGCAATCGATGGTGGGAGGCTGCCTCGTAATTCCACCAGTCGCTTTGAGAGAATACCAATATTACTTGTCAGTTCCTCAAGGGTCATTTTGTCGATCGCTTCATAAGTAAATTCCACTTCGTCTGCGGTCTTACTTTTTAATTCGACCATCTCTTTGGAGGGTTTGGAACCACTGAAAATCCCCGTAATAATTTCAATACCTGTCTCTTTTTCTTCCGTTGGTGCGCTCGGATTATTGGCGGTTACCTTCTTAAACTCGTCACTTCCTTTTGGAACTTGAGCGTCTAGATAAATTTGACCACCGTAGATTGCCGCCACTCCGATAACGAGAATTGCGAAGAGAACTCCGAATCGCGTTGTCGATCCGGATCTTGGGTTGGTTCTTCGCGAGGGATAAGAATTATCCAGACGTGGTTTGTTGGTAGGAGTCAGATTTGAGTTGTTCATTTGATGACCAATGGGGCTTAAAAAGTTGGAGCGGTAGGCTGAATACGGACTGAACTGATAGCTCAGAATAAAAATTCAGAACTCAGATTGGAAGACCGGAATAGTTTAATTAGGGGGCGTTTGAAATCCAATAGGCAGGGGCGACTCACTCCACCGTAATTTTTGTTTGATTGTATCCATTCAGTGAAGATGTAGGGGCGTTTACAAGTTTGGACTACAGGAACTGAACTGCCCAGTGTTACTCAAATCACGTTCGCGAGGTTTACCGACTGAATATCGAGAAGTGCTGAACCAATCTTAGCGGTAACTAGGTTTGCGGAATCTTGGCACCTCTGCCTAAACCTCCTTGAGGGCGGGGTGATGCTTGGCAGTCCAGCTGTGTGATTGTTTGCTCAATTCGTTGCCGCGGCGGAATCTCTTAGATTTTCATCACGGTTTATCAGTTATCACATTGTTCTGATGGTTGTTTCCGTGAGTTAATTCTATCGCAAAGTTGGGTGATTCTAATCGAACGCGACGAATCGTTCATTGGGTTTCTTCAGCGATCGAGGAACCCACTCTTCGTGGGGGGGCATGGTGGTTTCGTGTTTTGTTTTTCGATGGAAATCAATTGCGTTTGAGTACGTGAACTGGCCTTGAATTTCTTGCGTATTCCAATGACAGCCAACAAGATTGCTTAATTTTAAAAAAGCAACTTGACAATCTCGAAACTGCAAATGAGACTGCAAACCTCACCTTATTGTCCAGAGTAAGCCTTTGTGAAATCCCTCCAGATTACAATTCGAACGCTCTTATGCGGATTGCTGATTGCCGGGCAATTTCCGGGCTTGCTTCACGTTTCGGATTGTGTTGAAACTTCGGTTGCTTCGCAGTCGGGCACAGGGAGTTGCGGTTGCTGTGTTAAGAGCGAGGCAATTGAAAGTGCCGACGTTGCTCTAGCGGCGGTGACTTCCTCCGAACCTGTGTCAAGCCATGACTGCAGTCGGTGCTTAATTTGTCGGTCATTGGTGACTAACAATGCCGAGCAGGCCAGTCTGTACCACTTTGTTGAGTACCAAGGATTGCAAGATATTTCTTGTGAATCGCTGGAATCTGCCTACGTTTCTACACGTATTTCTTTCGCCCAACCTCGGGCGCCCCCTCGCGTTTAGAGTAATTTTGCGGACACAGACTCGTTCGGTGCCAACATTGGCCGCCGTCACAACTGTTTTGCAAACTTCGGTTTGATGCTTGCGATTGTTTGCAAGCGATGCCGGTCAACCCTCAAGGATGTTTGCGTTGTCCTGAGAACCGCAAGAGATCTTTGCTTGAATTGTTCAGGTCCGTTTCGGCCCCGAGCTTTCTGACGCTCTCCGTGGAGATTGATTGGCCAGTATTTTGCGACCGAAATTTGAACGGATTTTCGATGAATCAGGGCATGTGCCCCACCAGAACATGCCGCGTTTTGGAGATGGTGGAATTTATTTTTGTTTTTTAATTTTCGTTTTTGGAGATAGACCATGAGTTTGAATATGAAGAGAAGAAGCCGTCGCGGACAAGGTTTGGTTGAGTACATCATTATCGTCGCCGCAGTTGCATTGATTTCTTTAGTAGCCGTTTCGGTTTTCGGTCACAAAGTAGCAGATCAGTATGCAATTGGTGCTGGTATGCTTCCCGGTGCTCACGCCGAAGACAACCTCGCCATCGTTACGGGTGAGTACGCTGGTTTTGCTGAGAACGCGGCCGGCGATGCACTTATTGCAACGGGTGGAGTTACTTGGGCTGATATCACTGGGAATACAACCTCCGGTGAAATGGACAACAATCCTGTAACAAATGCAGATGCTACTACAGGGCTTCCTGACAACAGTGCTGATTCCTTCGTCGGTGAATAAGTTAAAAATTAGCCTATTAAGCTGCGTAAGCTATGCTTAATTAAAGCTGGACAAACTGAAGCCAAACCGTTTTTAAAGGCGGTTTGGCTTTTTATCGCTTGATTCATTTACAAATCACTACTGACGTAGAATAAGCCGCGATTGGAACTTGAATATGTCAAACCGCCGACAACCTTCATCCACTAGTGCATTACCAAAATTGCTGCTGTCGACTTTAATTGTCGCTGGCCTTGGCTTGGTTTTGTATGGAGTGGCCAATTCAATGGGGTGGTTGCCATCTGGAACTGGCAAAGTAACGAGCAAGCCCTCTCGCAAGGGACTTGTTGCTGTTCCGCGGACGCTGATGTCGCTCAAAGCGTTTGAAAAGGTCCGCCGAGAAGATGTTTACGATCGGGAATTAGCCGACGAAAGTTATTTTTGGCTTCCCAAAGAGACGGTTGAGAATAATCCGGAATGGGTTACCAGCATGGACCAAATTATCAATCGGGTCATGGCGCGTGACAAAGGAAAAGACTTTGTTTTTAAAAAATCGGATTTTCTCCCTGAAGGAAGTTCTACTGGAATCGTTGCAGGTGTCCCCGAGGGAAAGCAAGGATTTTTTCTTGATGTCGAAAAGATCCCGGGACTTAGGTTTTTAAAGCAAGGCGATCGTTTCGATTTGATCGCATCGTTTCCCAAGGCGTCGGAGGAATCCACCACGGAATACGGGTTGCTGATGGGCGGGATTAAGGTCAGAGGCAATAAGCCCATTCCAGTGGATGGCATTCGATTATTAGTCAAAGGTGGCACGATGGTGGCGTTAACCACCGATCGCTCAATGACAACTCAGGGGGGACTTGAGTTAAGCAACGCCACTGGTTCTGGCAGAGGTTCCAAAGACCAACGCGACGAAAGGGTTGCGATTGCCATTGATCCAGAAGAGGCAATTCCCTTGACGCAAGCACTTGGCGATGAATTGAAAATACATATGGTCGCGCAAAGCGGACAGGCATCCGAGGTAGAGGCGACGGTAGCGGAAATTAACCTTGATGATTTGGTTTCGTTTCCGGCCAATTCAGTTGAAATCAAAGCATTTACAAAAATCAAGGCCAGCGATTTGGCGGAACCCCTGAGCAACGAACTAAGGCGTTACTATTTTAAGCCCGGGCTTGCGGATGATAACTGGATATCCAATGCAAACGACCTAATTGGCAAGACCGTTTCTCATGATATTGAACCGGGCTACATTTTTAACCGGGCGGACTTCTTACCTGACGGTAGCCTCTTAGAACAGGTAGCGGCGTTTCAGACAATCACCCCCGATATGCTCGTTGGGCGAGACAGTAAGTTTATCAATGCCGTTGCCGCCCGAGACATTGAGGCGGGGCATCCGTTGGTCGAAAATGACGTTTTGGCCGCCGGAAGTTTAGTCCGAGACGTAACACCGTTCCAAGCAATCACTATTTCAGATCTGGTTGCTGACAGCGACTCCCTCTGGGTCGGACGTTATGCCGCCAAGGAGCTTGAAAAAGGCCACCTCATCCAAGAGGAAGATCTATTGCCAGCAAACAGTGCGTTGAAGGCGATCACGCCCTTTCAACAACTCAAGATTGCTGATTTGGTGGACGGATCTCAGTCGCCATGGATTGGAAGAGTTGCGTCTTGCGAAATCGAACCTGGTCAGGTTATCGACGAGACCTTACTTTGTAAAAAAGGATCTCGCCCCAGTGTGTCAGCGGGAATTCCGGCGGGAATGATGGCGGTTTCAATCAACTCAGATTCGATCAAAGGGTTAAATGATCTCGTGATGGGTGATCGTGTCGATTTAATCGAATCTTCCATCGTCGATCTCAGAAATTCACTGTCCGGGATTGAGTTGTCAGATGCATTGTTGGCCTCTGGGAACCGACAAGCCTACAATCAAGTTGTTGCAAATAACGCCTTAGTCGTGCGTAAGCAGGATGGGCAATTCGTGTTAGCGGTTCGGGTCGATGAAGTCACGAATCTATCTAAATCATTGATTTTAGAAGCCGAGTTGGTCGCAATTGCCCGGCCAGATCAGGTGAATTCCCTGGAAGAATCTGGGAACCGTTCGGATGTGGCCAGCAAGCTAAAATCGGATATTTATCCTCTGAGTAAGATTGTGGTGACTGAATTGATCGTCGGCGGACAAAAAACAGCGAAAGCGTTTCGGAGGGTTGACGATGAGTAGGCCACAAATTCTGGTCCATCGCACGGATCGAGAAATCGATTTTGAATTCGATCAAATTCTCGCTGAATTAAGCGGTGTAGTGCCTGTGTTTCATTATCGCGATGAGCTCAAGGATACGATTAATTCGGCGGCGGCATTCCAGCCTTCCCTCTTGATGGTTCAATTAGACGAAGATTTAGAGGCAGTAAAAACAACGATTGAAGAGTGTATTGCTGTTGCTCCAGACATCACGGTTGTCGGCATTTGCCAAATGGAAGGTGTGTCGGGGGGCGGATCTAATATGATGTTGAACGCCCTTCAAATCGGCGTTGAAGATTTTATTCGCAGACCAATCTCTAATACGGATTTGCGAGAATTACTGAGCCGGCGTTTGGATAATCGCCGAGAAAAAAAGGCAAGTCACGGAACGTTGGTTAGTTTTGTCAGTAACAAAGGCGGCGTTGGGAAAAGCACATGTGCCGTCAACGCCGCGGTTGAGTTGGCTCAGCGACACCCGGAAAAGGTTTTGCTTGTCGATGGCTCGCTGCAGATGGGAGTTTGTGCTGCCCATTTGAATTTGGAGCCCCACGCAACGATTGCAGATGCGTGGAACCAACGAGATCGGTTGGACGACCAGCTGTTTCGAGAATTGACAACCGTTCATCAGTCCGGTTTACATTTAATGGCAGCCCCCGAGAGTGCCGTTGAGGCTGCTGAAATAGACGATGAATTTGTTGCTCGCATACTACTGCTCGCGCGGCGTACTTACGATTACGTAATCATCGATACTTTTCCATTGTTTGACCGAACAATTATGGCGATTCTCGATCTAAGTGACTCCGCTTACATCGTGGCTGAGAACGTGGTTCCTACATTAAAAACCGTGCGTGGTTTTTTTCAACTCCTTGAAGATGTCGGATTTGACGAACAGAAACGAAGATTTGTTCTCAATCGATTTTCGTCTTACGCGGGTTCGCCTAGCTTGGCTGAAGTAGAGCGATATGTGGGACAGAATATTGATCATGTAATTCCATGGGATAAAAGGTTCGTTCTGGCAGCCAATGTAGGGCAGCCGTTGTTGAGTTCGAAGTTTCGCTGGAACAAGTCGTTTAAAGCGCTGAATCAAATCGTAGAGTCAATCGAGAGCGATGCTCTGAAGAGTGAGGCGACCGGCTATTCTGCGGGCTATGAGATCAACAGCGAACCAGATGGATTTAGCTCCGAAATGCGATCGACTACCGATCGGGAAGGCGTGTAATGACCAAGCGTTCGATTCGGGCAATATTGAAAAAAAAAACGATCAAGGTGCCTCAAGATCGGTTATTAAAAAAGCCGACTAATGGCCAACCAACATCTGACTCAACCAATGTTTCATTGGGAGCTGCAGCGCTTGAACAAAGGGCCAGTAAAAAGCTGGAGTACCAGTCGATTAAAGGTGGTCTGCACGAGCGGCTAATTGACGACTTGAACAACGCCGGAATGCTAATCCGCCCGGACGATGAACTTAAACAATATGTCGAAGAGTTTGTCGCTGGAGTATTGGAAACAGAAGATATTCCGCTGAACCAATCGGAGCGAATTCGACTGGCTGATGAGTTGCTCGAAGAGGCTCTCGGAAGTGGCCCGCTTGCCCCGCTGATGGGAGACCCCGCGATATCAGATATTTTGGTAAACCGGTTCGATACCGTCTATGTAGAGCGATTTGGCGTTCTCGAGCCAACCGATATTCGATTTCGAGATGAGGAACACTTGGTTCGAATCATCACCCGGATTGCCGCCAGAGTTGGGAGAAGAATTGACACCTCCTCTCCGATGGTGGATGCGAGGCTTCCAGACGGAAGCCGTGTTAACGCAACTTTACCCCCAGTTACGTTGGATGGGCCGACCTTATCTATTCGAAGGTTCGGACGAAGGCGTTTGACCAGCGAAAATTTAGTTCGACTGGGTATGTTTTCGGAGCAGATGCTGAAGTTTCTCGAATTGTGTGTTGTGAGTCGAAAAAATGTCCTGATTTCTGGCGGTACCGGGAGTGGGAAATCGACATTGTTGGGCGCCGTTTCGGAGTCAATTCCTCCTCAAGAAAGAATCATTACGATTGAAGATGCCGCTGAATTAATGCTGGGACAAGACAACGTTATTCGAATGGAGACGCGGGCAGCAAATGTCGAAGGCCAAGGCCAGATTTCGCAACGAGATTTGGTCGTGAATGCGTTGAGAATGCGCCCCGACCGAATTGTCATGGGAGAAGTCAGAGCAGGTGAAGCCCTGGATATGCTGCAAGCTATGAACACCGGGCACGATGGGAGTTTGACTACTATTCACGCCAACAGCCCTCGAGACGCTTTTGCAAGGCTTGAGACAATGGTCATGATGGCTGGAATGGATCTTCCTTCACGGGCGATTCGAGAACAGGCAGTCTCAGCGATAAGTATTGTTGTTCACGTTCGCCGATACGAAGACGGTGTACGTCGTATTGAACGTATTGCCGAGGTCGTGGGGCTCGAGGGGCAAACGCCCCAATTGCAAGATATTTACGTTTTCAAGCAAATTGGAAAAGAAGAAAATAGAATTACTGGTCGGTTTGAAGCGACTGGGATCGTGCCAAGGATCTCCAATGAATTGGCGGCTCGCGGAGTTGAAATCTCAAATCAAAAGTTTTTTGAAAGAGATGCTCAATGACGTACGTTTTAACGGGAGGCGGCTTATTGATTGCCATCGGTGCGGTGGCTTATTATTGGCGACTTGCGGCGATTCGCGAGATGTTAAGTAATCGCCTGTTAGCGCCGACGATTGGTGGGGAACAGGTTTTAGTGACGGTGAAGCCATTCGCGCAGCGTCATTTTCTGATTCCGATTTTACTAGGGTTAGTTGTCGGATTGGTTTTGGCTTTCTTATTTAGTTGGCCTTTGAATATCTCTATCGGTCTGGCGTTTGCGATAACACTGATGGGATTTGAGGCAGATGCCTGGTTTTACGAAACGCGACTAACGAGAATTGAGAGCCAATTAGCTGATTCAATTGATCTGCTCGTTGCCAGCCTTGGAGCGGGGTCTTCACTGCAAGCCTCGTTGGTCCAGGCGGCAGATTACACCGAAAATCCATTGAAAAGAGAGCTTTCCGAATTGGTTGCGAGGCTGAGACTTGGCGACTCTCCTGCCGATGCTTTTGAGCTTTTAGAAAAAAGAGTCCCTACCGAAACTTTTCAACTCCTAGCGACCTCGCTTGTTGTGAATTGGCAAGTAGGTGGCGGGCTTGCCGAAACCCTGGCTGGCGTTGGCAAAACCATTCGCGATCGACTTGCGATCTCACGGCAAATAAGGACTCTGAGCACGCAGGGGCGGTTGACGACGATGACCGTCATTAGCGTGGTCTGGTTCATGGCCGCGATGATGTGGCAGTCGGATGAAATGAGGTTTGTTGGGTTTGTAACCAGCCAACCAGGCAGTTGGCTGATGACCGCGACGCTAACGCTGCAGGGCGTTGGGATTGCGATGGTATCAAAAATAAGTCGCCCGAGAATTTAGCTTATGATCGTTCCAATTCTAGTTTTTGCTGCCGCCATCGGACTGGTTTTCTGGTTGTGGCAACTTTACGTCGTTCGGTTGAAAATTAATAAACGCTTGGCTGAACCGAATAGCCCTGAGCAGGACACGAATAACTCGCGCGAGGAATTGCTTGAAAGAGGTCGGGTTTCGATTTGGCTTTTTCGAGCTGGGTTTCGGCGACCCGAAGCCCTAGCAATTTACTACGCTGCGACATTCGTGCTTGGTATTCTGGGGTTGGGGTTGATGTTCCAACTGTCGCGACAAGGGATATTTATTGTCGCCTCAGAGATGGTTAGCAGTATTCCAGGCGGCGTTGGAAATGTAATGGTCCCGTTTGTGCTTGGAACCCCTTGGTTTTTATTTGCTGTCATGATGTTAATTCCCACTTTGATTGTGCGATCGGCCCGACGGAATCGAGTCAAAAAGATAGAGCAGGAATTGCCGCTCTTACTTGATCTGTTGACAACGCTGGCACAGGCTGGGATCGGATTCGACAGCGCGTTGGATAAGATTCTCTCGGTTCAAAAACAATCACAACCCTTGGTTCAGGAATTGAGACTGTTTCAATACGACAACCTAGCCGGTCGTTCCCGTGTTGAATCATTAAGGCGGTTGATGCGACGGGTACACGTTCCCATGTTTTCGGCCTTTATTTCTGCAATCGTTCAAGCGGAACAAACTGGAACTGGAATGGGAGCGACCTTGAAAACCCAGTCGGCAGAAATGCGGTCGAGGCGACGCGAGAAAGCTTCAGCTGCGGCTTTGTCAGTGCCGACGATGCTTGTGCTTCCAATGGTTCTTGGGTTCCTGCCCGGGATTTTTATTATTCTCTTAGGGCCAATGCTGTTTGAAGCCTTTGGCGTTCTGGATCAGAGTTTTCGCGGGCCGCTTGGACAGTAGTTAGTAGATGAGAGTTAGTCGCGACAACTTTGCATAGTTTGTTTATTGGGAATGAAGTGAGATGCCCAACCTAATCAACGCTGAAACGGGGGAAACTATTCTTACCGAATTAGAATTGGCACGGTCATTTTGGCAGCGGTTTGTTGGATTGATGTTTCGTAAATCGTTGCCGATCGGATGTGGCATCTGGATCGAACCGTGTAAGTCGATTCATACAATGTGGATGCGAATGTCAATTGACGTTCATTTTCTCGATGGTAATAACAGTGTGATTGGAGTCCGCAAAAATGTTCGACCTTGGCGAGTCGTGCTTGCTCCAGCAGATACCACGAGCGTTTTGGAAATTCAGTCCAGTACTATTGAGATTCCGGTGAGCACGAGGGTGGAGACGGTATGAAAAGACAACGTTTAAACCGACGAGGTCAGGCGCTGCTAGAGTTCGCAATTTTGATTCCGCTTGTGATTATCTTGATAGGCGCAACTGTCAGCTTTGGGTTGTTCTTTTATCAGGGGAATGTTTTGCAACAAGCCGTTGATGTGGCAGCGCAAGAAATTTCTAGGATGCCTTTTGAGCCCACTCAGGAGTTAGGGCTTGGGCGGCTCGATAAATGCAATCTATCTGATCTCGTTGTCGATGAGGCCGATTTTAAAAACCAAATTTACGACGAAAAACATTTAGTGATTCCAGATTCGGCCTGGGATGCATCGACGGCGTTTAATAACGACTTTCAATCTTATGTTGCCACCCTGCCCTTGCTCAACCGCCTGCTGGTTCCTGTGATGGTTCGTGACTCCAAACTCGACCTGACACGGTACCCTGGAGCGTTGGTTACCAACGATCAGGGAGAGCAAACCGTACTTATCCCTCTAGTCGCTTACAATTACAACGGGATTGTTGACGGTTATCAGTGTGCTGGCGAAACCATTTTGGAGTGGGTAGCTCCGGTAGAGGAAATTCGAGTGGATCACGATGGTGATGGGGCAACCACTAAAGAAGGTCCCTTTCGACTCGTTTCCAATTCGGAGTCGGCTAACGATATTCCCTCGTTTGTTCGAGGGATGGTGGCGATTCGGATTAATTATCCGGCTCAGTCAACGACGTTGATTAATCGAACAAGTTTACCTGCGGCTTCAAATCCCACCGGCAAAGTGGGGCAAGTCATCGTGGTTGCCGACGACCAGAGTCTAAGTGATGGCGATACTGGATGTTACACGTTGGTCGTCAATGATCCATCGATTGCGAATGGCCCCGCCGATCCATTTGGAGGCCGTTATGGGCTGGGGAGTTTGTCTGTTCTCAAGGGGAGCGTGCGGCCCTATCGAAAGGTAATGACGTTTCAAGCCATCTATCGACGAGAGGTATTTGCCGATGAATAAATCCCGTTGCCGCAGATCAAGAACAGGCCAATCGTTGTTGTTAGTGATGTTCATGCTGGTCGTGTTGGCAGGCATCATGGCCTTAACTCTCGATTTTGGATTTGTGCTTCAATCGCGAAGGCTGATGCAGACTGGAGTCAACACCGCGGCGCTTGAGGGGTTGCGTAATCTTGACTCGGACAATGACAACGTTGGTGATGGCCGTCAAAATGCGTCGGCGCTGTTGAGAAATGTATTTGATGATAATTTGGATCCCACTGCCAACAGCACGACCGTCGGAGCGGGCATCGATAGCTCTCTGGTGCAAGGTGACGGGTTTCGACAAACCATTTTGGGAAATGGTACCGGGTCTCAGTCGCTGTACGAAAATCGCAGTGACTTTATTTATCGTCCCATTCCACAACTAAACACGTTGAATCTTCCCAATGGTGATATGGTGGAAGGTGAATACATCGATAATGCAACCAGTCATCAGGAATTCTCTGATTATCAGCGGGATGATTTCTCCGTAGGGGTGCCGGGTGATCCCTCTTCAGCTTTTTTAAGTCGATTGCGACGAACGCACGATCCGGATGGCGAGGATCGAATCGCGGGGGTAAGTTCAGGCAGCGGCGGGTTACCGTTGTTGATGGGGCGACTTGGTTGGTTTTCAGTGAAACCAGCCGACTCAAGTTATTCGATTCGTCGTGATGGCGTGACCGTGCGAGCGACGGCGATCGCGGATCAGAAAATTGCCGTTCGCGTTTGGGTAACCGCTGACACGAAAATCTTTTCCGCGATTCCGTTTGGTGTTTCGAAGTCAGATTTTATTTCGAAGATTGACATTTCTGCCGACATTAAACCGACCACAAGCGTCATTACTCAATTCGGCCAGTCGGCGCAGTTCGCACCATCGGGCAGC
>Ga0315330_10000275_pt1 | contig 29999 bp, 20 predicted proteins | sample M140m34915metaG_FD_203453 | JGI IMG/M metagenome (GOLD analysis project Ga0315330, IMG submission 203453) | Ammonia-oxidizing marine archaeal communities from Monterey Bay, California, United States - M1 40m 34915 | ecosystem: Environmental > Aquatic > Marine > Intertidal zone | place: USA...
AAGCATCCATCATGCCATGTATCTTGTTACCTATCAAAAATATAGTTCTGTTAAGAGTTTTCAGAGCCTCCTCATTCCTCTCCCAACCTGTTTCACTTTTCACACATACCGCGTTGCGCCGCGCGTCGGTACAGTGAATAGGTCTCTCTGTAATTGACATATTTTCTATTGATTCAAGAATCTTACGGGTAATCGTTGCAGCGTACCCGTCCTTATCCATACGGTCTAAATCAGATACTGTACACTCGATTGATTCAGCCACTTCTTTTAATGTATACGCATCTTTGCAGTCTTCATTTAAAAACACATTCAAATTAAACTGATTATTATTAGTATTATTGTTTGTCGTATTATTCGTAATACACTGCATTCCATTCAAACTTATCGCTTCGATTAACAAGCGGGTCTGCTCCGCTTGCGCCTGCGCTTGCGCCTCCATCATCGTTTGAAAACACTTGATGACTATGGATTCATTCATACCCTCTTGGACTACTTTGTTTTCTGGAGGAGGTGGAGTATTGACATTTTCGGGGTTTTCCTCATTTTCCTCGTTTTCCTCGTTTTCCTCGTTTTCCTCGTTTTTATTACATGTTTTTTTATGATTAAACAATGAAGCGCGATGCTTATATGCTCTCCCACATTCACAATGATAAACCTTGGGTTGTTGTATTTTTGTTGTATTTGTTGTATTTTTGTTGTATTTATGTTTTACAGTTCGTAAATGTCGGTCATAATCACTTTTATAACTGCATTTAAAGTCACAATCTACACAATACCATACGTTCTCGTTTTTCTCGTTTTTTTGCGTTGTATTCATTCCTAAAGTAATACAACATAAAAAACGAGCGAAACTAACAAAAATCGATAATTTTGTTCTTATGCAGCAAAACATGAAAAGTACCCCAAGGTTTTGTTAGCATAACTAAAAAAAGGTCAAATTCCAAAACCCCTAGACGATTTTGAGAATTTGACAAAAATAAATGTCAGAATCTGGGTACCTCTCACGTACTTTGTGAAATGACCTTTTTTTTGGGTGGGAACTTTATCCCACAAACTTTCGGCATTTTCGGCATTTTTTGTGTTGCCATTTTCTCTGAAGTATGGCAACATACAAAACCCCCAAAATCTTACTAAAATAATCCCACCGAAATCATAAAGTCAACAATCGTTTTTGAAAATTGTCCATCACTTGGATAGTGTATGCCGCCAATGACACGAACATCGTCGCAACGTTTGGCTATAGAATCAAATAATTGTTTTTTATCAGGGTATCTTTTTGATAAAACATGAGCTAAATAGTATGCTTGAAATGCGTGACCAGCTGGTAATGCAGGTGTAGAACCTGTTTCAGAATGAATAGGTTTTATTTTTGTTATAATTTGATAGGGTCTTGGACGATTAATTGCATATTTAAAAAATAAGATTACAAATAAAACATTACTAGCAGTGATGATACTCACTAATTCATCTTCAGTTTCATTCACAATATCTAAAAATGGATAAATAATACTAGGATCTGTTAATTTGAAAAAGTTAATGTCATCTCTAGTCCTGTTACGCCATTTACATAAAACTATTTGTGCTTCATCGTTATTATAAACAGGTATGGTGGGAAGATATGATATATATCTTGGACGTGTATATAAAAAAATAATGACAACGAATACAAAATACCAAAAGAATTTATTCATTTATATAAGGAGTTATTTGAATTCTTCATGAAGTGTAATATAAATTGATTAATACCTAGACGTATCTCCTGTATATAACAATTAATAAATAGTATTGTCATACTTGAATTATAATGGACATACCTACTTACTTGGACGACTTAGATAGTTTGACGAATATAATAGATTTACTTGTAATATCTCCGACTAAGAATGAAACGTATAACGCTGAAGAACAACTTGACATGATAGGGACAATAATGCAATTAATGTATGATTACGTTCTTGAGAACCCAACCCATATCCAGAACCCAACATTTCATGAGGATATGATGGAGTCAGTCGAAGAGTTGATACGTGCGAGTAAAGTAGATGTAGATACAGAGAATGACAGCGATGATGAAACATTTGACGACTTAGGTGATGTAGTAAACCATGCAATTGACCTGTTTTATATGCAGATTATGCCCAAGCGGTCTACCGAAACGTCTGAGACGAATACAGCCTCTAACAATCCACACCGAACGTATCGAATTCGACAGGTTCTGGCTCGTCTTAATGCCACACATCAGCCAGCGCAGCGTACTAATGAATGGTATGCTTATCGTCATTCATTGATTACTGCAAGTAACGCATATAAGATATTCGACACAACTGGTTCTCAGAACCAATTAATTTACGAGAAATGTTTGCCTCTGCCTGTGGCAGTAAATACCTCGCAGAATAATTCTGTTTCGGTAAACGAAGAACCAGTTCCTACCGTGAATGTATCGTCGCCTATGCATTGGGGTCAGAAGTATGAGCCAGTTTCCACCATGTATTACGAGATGATGCATGGAACGAATGTCGGTGAATATGGTTGTATCCAACACAGCAAGTATAGTTTCCTGGGAGCATCACCCGATGGGATTATACACGATCCAACCAGTGCCAAATACGGTCAGATGCTGGAAATCAAAAATATCGTGAACCGTGATATTACAGGAGTTCCACTGAAGGCCTACTGGGTGCAAATGCAATTACAATTGGAAGTATGTGACCTAGAAGAATGCGACTTTCTGGAAACTCGTTTTAAAGAGTATTGTGATAATGATGCATTTATGTCTGACTGTGGCGACGATAATGTATTTACAAGGACGCGTAATAATAAGTGGAAGGGGGTTGTGATGTACTTTATCGATACAGCGGGCGTTCCAGTGTATGAGTATAAGCCATTAGAAATGGGTCAAGAAGAGTATGAGAGTAAATGGGAACCTGAAATGAGACGGAAGCATGATGCACAAGGTCATAGACTGATGTGGCCATTATATTGGTGGTTAGAAGAAGTCAGTTGTGTGTTAGTGGAACGCAACCGTTTATGGTTCTCCCAAGTGATAGGTAAGATGTCTAGTTTCTGGGATACAATTCTACAGGAGCGAGAAACGGGTTATGCGCACCGTGCGCCTGCGAAGCGCAAAGCAAAAGATGATGGATTAAGTCAGTGCCTCATTACAATAAATGGAACTCTTATTGGTGGGGATACAACCGAAACGAATACTGCCGAACAACCACAAAATACTATGGACAAATATTTATTGCATAATGAACCATCTACTAGTCCACCTAAAAATATTGTGCATATTCGTACACAATCATTTGATGATGCGACATAATTAAAATATTTATAGTACATAATATAGATTTTTATGCTATCATCTCAATATACAAACACAAATATAAAAGTAAAAAATGTAGAAAAAAAAAAGTCGAAGTCTGAACCTGAGAAGAAATCTGCTGATGACATAGAAAATAAGAGAACTATACTGGGATTATATGACAAGCCACTTAATAAAAAAGAAACAGTCAAATACACATTTGGACTTATATTATATATTACAATATTTGTGATAGCCGTTCCCTATTTGATGTTACATAACAATGTTTCAGAAGAAATCTTCCTTGCATATGTTCCAAATGTGGATATGTTAGCAACAGTTCTTGGATATGAAGGTGGTCCGTTTAGCAATATATGGCGATACTTGTATAATCCTAGTAATCTTACTCTATTTGGATTTTTCAGTACCACCTTAATGAATTATTTTGCCTTATTGGGCGGAACATTTATGGTTGCGTGGCAGACGCATAAACACAAAAGTTGGAAGCGTGGGTGGTCTGCTGCATTTATTTTTCTCCTTATGACTTATCTTATACCTGGGAATGTCATCGTTATCTTACAAAACAGAGTTGCCAATTATCTGAAGGAGTGTTGGAGTATTGGAGCTAACGAAGCAATGTTACGGTATATGATTGTAGTGTTATTTGGTATTATCTTATCGGTTTCTATTATTTTTACAGAATCATTGGTTATTAAATCGACACGTCATCATATTGAGTATGGTATTCATTTAGCACATAATGCAGGTAAGTATCATTTCAATCTTTAATTAGAAACATATGTAGTATCATACATATTATAGTATATATGTCTGAATCTAGTTCATTTAATCATCATAAAAATACAGAAGAACTCCCTACTTTTGAACCTTTATCTACAGACGAAGGCGTATGCTTCAACTGGACAGACGATGTTGAACAAGAAGCTCGAGATTACCTGGCTAGACCAGATTATGTGGCTCCTATTTGGCGAGGACCTAAACACATTCCACCCCTACCATTTTAATCCATCTAATACCACAGTATATAGAAATATATCTATCATAAATATTATAGTAGATATATGTCGGGGTCAAGTTCATTTGATATGGATGACGATATGATGGTTATTAAGCGTAGTGGTGTGTCAGAGGTTATCTCCTTTGACAAGATTTTGCGCCGCATTAGGAAGTTAGGTAAAGAGGCGAATATTGTTCAAAAATCGTCTAGTTCTGGAGCAATAGGTATTAATTACACCTCACTTGCAATGAAAGTAATTGAACAATTGTACAACAATATCCATACCACTAAGATTGATGAACTTGCTGCCGAACATTGTGCATCGATGACAAGTTCTCACATTGATTATGGAACACTTGCTGGACGTATCGTCGTTAGTAATCATCAGAAAAATACGGAGTCATCTTTTTATGCTACAACATATAATATTTATAATGAGTTGATGGATAATGACACAGGTAAAAGTCTTTTGAATAGTGAATATTTTGGAACAGTTGCACAGCATCGTGATGAGTTTGATGCAATGATCGACCACGACCGTGATTATTTGATCGATTATTTTGGTTTCAAGACACTGGAAAGATCATATCTTTTACGTATTGAAGATAAGATTGTAGAGCGTCCTCAACATTTATGGATGCGCGTAGCAGTTGCAATTCACGGAGATAACTTAGAGAAGGTGAGAGAGACCTATAATCTTATGTCAAAAAAGTACTTTACTCATGCGACCCCAACGTTATTTAATGCAGGAACAAGACATCAGCAAATGAGTTCATGTTACTTATTGGCAATGGAAAACGATAGTCTGGACGGTATTTTTAATACATTACATGATTGTGCAAGAATCTCAAAATGGTCAGGGGGCATTGGTATGCATATCCATAATATTCGTAGTAATGGATCATTGATTAAGGGTACAAATGGTCGTTCTGGTGGGATCATGCCTATGCTCAAGGTATTTAACGATACTGCGCGTTTCATTAATCAAGGTGGAAAACGTAATGGTTCATTTGCAATATATCTGGAGCCGTGGCACGCCGATATTGAGACATTTTTAGATATGAAAAAGAACCATGGAGACGAGGAAATGCGTGCACGCGATTTGTTTTATGGGTTATGGGTTCCAGATCTCTTTATGGAAAAGGTAAAATTAGGAGAAGATTGGTGTCTATTTTGTCCCAACACATGTCCAGGTCTGTCGGATTTAGTGGGTATATCATTCCAAGAAAAATACGAAGAGTATGAGCGTAATAATATGCAGGTTAAGAAGGTGAATGCTCGAGAATTGTGGTATCGTGTTTTGGATTCTCAAATGGAAACAGGAACCCCCTATTTATTGTATAAAGACGCGTGTAATCAAAAGTCAAATCAGAAAAATCTAGGGGTTATTAAGTCGTCAAATTTATGTACAGAAATTATAGAGTATTCAGACAAGAATGAAACTGCTGTTTGTAATTTGGCTTCAATTGCGTTGCCAAGTTTTGTGAATAAGGATACACGTGAGTTCGATTACGATAATTTACACAAGGTCACTCAAGTGGTTACAGAGAACTTGAATAATATTATCGATCTGAACTTTTATCCTACTGACAAGACATTGACAAGCAATGATAAACACCGTCCTATTGGTATTGGTGTGCAAGGGTTGGCCGATGCGTTTGTCTTGATGGATGTTCCATTTTACAGTAAAGAGGCCAAGAAAATAAATATCCAGATATTTGAAACGATGTACCATGGTGCTCTCACTCGTTCAAATGAGATGGCTATTCATTACAAAAACAATATTGATTCCGAAGATGACGAACCTAATTTGGTCAGTACTGCAGGAGCATATAGTTCGTTTGTCGGTTCACCATTGTCAATGGGTGAGTTCCAGTTTGATATGTGGGGTGTTGAACCAAGTGAAAGGTATGACTGGAGTTCCCTGCGTGAATCAATAGTCACATATGGAACACGTAATTCGTTATTATTAGCGCCTATGCCGACAGCAAGTACTTCTCAAATAATGGGATTTAATGAGTGTTTCGAACCATTTACAAGTAATCTTTATAGTCGTCGTACATTGGCAGGTGAGTTTGTAATAACTAATAAATATCTAATGCGTGAGTTGATAGACCTTGGAATATGGTCAGAACAAATCAAAAACAGTATAATTGCAAACAAGGGTAGTATACAACAACTTACTCAACTTCCACAACATGTGCGTGATAAGTATAAGATCGCATGGGAGATACCCATGCGTCACGTTATTGACATGGCCGCGGATCGGGGGGCGTTTATATGTCAGAGTCAAAGTATGAACCTATGGATGGAAGAACCAACTTATGCTGCACTAACATCTATGCACTTTCATTCATGGAAACAAGGTCTGAAAACAGGTATATATTATTTACGACGCAAAGCAAAGCATCAGGCGCAACAGTTTACGATTGGTCCAGAAACAGTAAAAAATGAGAAAAAGGAGAAAGAGGAAGAAGATATATGCGAAATGTGTTCCGCTTAACTAAAATCCTTGGCATATTCCAAAAGTTTTTCGATGCCATTTTGTAATTCCATGTTGACGTATTCCATCTATGTGTTTTTTCGCACCATAGCCTTTATTGGTTCCAATAGAATATTTCTCATCAAGTTCAGGATTATCTAGACACATATCCGAAATGTATTTGTCGCGCTCTACCTTAGCCACAATGGATGCTGCAGCTATACATGTATAGAGATTGTCACCACCTTTAATGCATACATGATCATAACACACCCATTTTCCTGTTTCTTTGTCAAAACGTGTATGTGGTTTGAAATAGTTTCCGTCAATCAGAAGAACCGTTTTAGTGGTGTCAAGATTGTTCCTTTCGATGAGGGCTTGCGCACAGGCGTGCATGGCCTTTTGCGTCGCTTGAAGAATATTGATACTGTCTATAGTATCTTCATCTTCATAACACGTCTCATGATCAATACAATAGGTAATAACGTGTTTGTATGCGTTCTCTAAACGTGCATGGGAAGAGAACCGTTTACTATCTTTCATGATCGAATGGTCGAAATCACTTTCACCTTGTTTAGGTAATATAACCCCTGATACATATACTCGCCCAAATAATGGTCCTCGTCCGACTTCGTCGATTCCGATTTCAACAATGTCTGGGTCGTCTGCATATCGTGTAGATAATATATTATGTGGCATGATTGTTATAGATATTGTTAGGTATACTTAGATTAAGATAAATCAATTTATGTAATGTAATAATATTTTTTACGTACTATATAGTATATTCGACATCATGCAGAACAAAAGAGAAATACTCATGATTCTTGTGGCTGTAATTGGTATTACATTGTTGTATAAAATGGTTTTGTCAGTTCCTACAAGTAAATGTGGTCAAGAAGGGTTTGCAGGACAAACTGAAAAACCAACTAAACCTGGGTGTTATTTATCTACAGGCGATTGTGGAAGTATACCTATGAATAAACATGGTGAACCATATCTTGATGCAAATAATTGGTTTCCGTATCTTGGGCCTGGTAAGGACAATATCGATAGCGAAGAAAAATGCAAATCAATGATTCTAACTCCGCAGCTTACAGGTAAGATGCAAAGTGGTGGGTGTGCCGTTTCTGACAATAATTATCTATTTATTCCACAAAATAGTTCTACCACACTGACTACAGCTGCCACACCAACTGTATCTACTACACCAACTGTATCTACCACACCGACTATAGAGACAACCACTCCCGACAGCGGGTTAGACAACTACAACTTTTTCTCAAAAAACAGTATCCCCACTGTTTACTACGGTCCAGATAATTCCACTGCGCGTGTTACAGTGTCTGAAGGTGAAATTGATGTCAATGGGGTAGACACTAGAACATATAATATTACCGTAACATCTGCAAACGGGGCAACTAAAACTTATGTGATGGAAACCTCACCTGAAAATACTATTGTGAACCCTTTGACGAATATACCAGAGACAACGACAACGACAACTCCTTCCTCCCCAGTAGTTGTTCCTGACAGCATCGCAAACACGCGGTTCGTTGACCAGGAAGGAAACATTGCAAAACTTTATGTGGCCACAAATGGTCAATATGTTGTGCAAACACGTCAGATAAATGGTTACGATATGGTATATACCAGCACTAACGTATTTACATACGACCGAAACAATAGTAAATCATTTCTTGTGGGAGACACAGTGAATGACATCACGCCGATCGGTGAGGCACAGACCACGACTAACAGTTTGATTAATTCTCTTACCAATAACGAAATTTCATCTCAACAAACTCAGACTATCAATGGTATTCCTGGTCGTATGATTCCTGTAGGCCAAGAGGACCTTTATATCCTGAAGTCACAGGTCGTTCCACCTGTTTGTCCTCGTTGTCCCACCATTTGCGCTGGTAAAAACACCAAAGATACATGTCCACCATGTCCTTCTTGTGCCAGATGTCCAGAATCAACTGATTTCACATGCAAAAAAGTGCCAGATTATTCGACAAGTACCGCAGGTTCTACTAGTGGTGATAGTATGTGGGGACCAGGATCATCTAGTAGTATTTCGTCAAGTAATGGTGCTAATGGATCTATTACTAATGGAATATCGCCTTCGTACAATCAATATGATCAATACCGAAATAACTCAAAGTTCTCTCCTGTTCCTGTTGTGAGTAGCTTTTCAACCTTTGGGATGTGAATAGCTTAACACATAACAAAGAATGAATACACTATAATATTGTGATTACATATTAAGTAATCACTATATTAATATAACTATATATGATATAACAATGTCAACCCCAACCTTCAAACCAGCTGATAAGGCTACATTAGAAAATGCAATAAATGCTTGGATGAATAACAGTACCACTGCAACAAACACCTACGGAGATATCAACACCTGGGACACATCTCTGATAACGGATATGCGTAGGCTATTCTATCAAAGAACTGGCTTTAACAGTGATATTAGTAATTGGGATGTAAGTAATGTGACCCAGATGCAGGACATGTTCCGTGAAATGCAATTTAATCAGCCCCTCAATGATTGGGATGTTTCTAATGTACTTGAGTTTGACGGGATGTTTAAAGACAACTGGACCTTTAATCAAGATTTAAATGATTGGAGGTTTTCAACCACTCAAACTATAAAAATGACTGGAATGTTTCAACAGTCGACATATGAATATGGCAGGAATGGTTTTAATGGAAATATTTCCAAATGGAATACGGAAAAGGTAATAAAAACGAATTACATGTTCTATAAAAATACAAGGTTTAATGGAGATCTTCGAGGTTGGGACATGTCTTCAATCCAAGATAGAAACCAGATGTTTAGAAACACCACTGCATTGAATAATAGTCCACACGGTATTGGAACGCCTGGTTTTGCAACCACGCCAGACGTTGCATACTTCACTGCACCACCATTTCAACCTATTAATAAGCAAACATTACAAGAAGCAGTAAATGGCTGGTGTAATGGAAGTATAACTGCGTCTACCTCGATACCTGACGGTAAAGGAACATTTCCTGGTAACAGTGTATATGGTGAAATAAATAATTGGAATATCTCTACCATAGATGATTTGTCAGAGTTATTTTATAACCAAGCGACATTTAACGATGATATCTCAAATTGGGACACCTCAGCTGTAACGAATATGTTTAACATGTTCGATGGTGCGAGCGCGTTCAACCGAGAAATCGGGGCATGGAACACCATAAATGTCACTAATATGTCTTACATGTTTAAGGATGCGACCGTTTTCAATCAAGAGATTAGGGGTTGGAACGTCAATAATGTGACGAGTTTTACCGATATGTTTGTAGGTTCGACCGCGTTCCTCGATACGTACCCCACGAGTTCTACCAATCCAGATGAATCATTCTTTACTGGGTTTATTCCTGCAGATAAGGCAGAGTTACAAGTCGCGATATCTAATTGGGTTGCAGGTACAAATAGTAGCACCTACATGGGCGCTATTATTGGATCTTGGGATACGTCCCAAATCAATGATATGTCCGAATTATTCAAGGACAACGCATCATTTAATGACGATATCTCAACTTGGGACACCTCAGCTGTGACGGATATGTCTAATATGTTCGATGGTGCGAGCGCGTTCAACCAACCCATCGGGTCATCATGGGACACCTCAGCTGTGACGAATATGTCTTACATGTTCAATGGTGCGAGCGCGTTCAACAAAGACATTAATGATTGGAATACCGCAGCTGTGACGAATATGTCTTACATGTTCTCTGGTGCGGGCCTTTTCAACAAAGACATTAATAATTGGAATACCGCAGCTGTGACGAATATGTCTTACATGTTCCATAACACTTACTTCAATGGAAATATTGGGTCATGGGACACCGCAGGTGTGACGAATATGTCTTACATGTTCAACAACGCGAACAGTTTCAACAAATACATTGGGGATTGGAACACCACAAATGTCACTGATATGTCTTACATGTTCAAAGGTGCAACCAAATTCAGCCATAACATCACTACAAAAGAAGCTACTGTAAATGATGTTACCTATACTGCTTGGAATACTGGAAAGGTTACAAATATGTCAGCAATGTTTCGTGATGCTGAGGACTTCAACGGAAACATCGGAGAGTGGGATACTGGAGAGGTAACCGATATGTCAGAAATGTTCTACGACACTCCTTTCAACAAAGAAATAAATACAAAATCAGCTACTGTAAATAATATTACCTATACTGCTTGGAATACTGGAAAGGTTACAAATATGTCATCAATGTTCGGACTGGCGAAACATTTTAATCAATATATCGGGGATTGGGACACTGGAGAGGTGACCAATATGTCAGCAATGTTCATGGACGCAGCAAACTATCCAATGACTGGATTCAACCGAAGCCTCGCCACAAAAGAAACTACTGTAAATAATGTTACCTATACTGCTTGGAATACCGAAAATGTCACTAATATGTCTCACATGTTCCGTCATGCTAGTTTATTCAACCAAGAACTCGAGAATTGGAACACTACAAAGGTGACTAGTATGAAGAATATGTTCTTGGACGCATGGTCTTTCAACAGAGAAATAAATACAAAAGAAGTTACTGTAAATAATATTACCTATACTGCTTGGAAGACCGCAGCCGTCACAGATATGGAAAGCATGTTTTATGGTGCGTGGGATTTTAATCAAGAGATCGGGAATTGGGACACTGGAGAGGTGACCACTATGGCGAACATGTTCATGGGCTCCCTAGAGTATCATGATCATAAGTTCAACAAGTACATTGGCGATTGGAACACTTCAAAAGTGACGAATATGGGCAACATGTTCAGGAAGAATAGTTCATTCAATCAAGACATCGGAGCAAAAACCGTAACCGCAAACGATACTACCTATACAAGTTGGAACACTTCACAGGTGACGATTATGACAAACATGTTCCGTGATGCTAGTAGTTTCGACAAAAACATCAGGGGTTGGAACGTCAATAAGGTGACGAATTTTACCGATATGTTCCTTGGTGCGAACACCTTTTCTAACACCTACAGTGCGACTAACGGTTATGCCAACACTCCTGGTTCAGATTTTTTTGATAACGTATCGCCTACCATGACCATTATAGCAACCGGAGTTACCGACGGAACTATAACCAAGGATACATCTTTATCACTAACGTTCACCTCATCTGAAGTAACAACTAATTTTGTGGAAGGTGATATTACTGTTACGAATGGATCGATTAGCGACTTTGCAGGAAGTGGTCTGACCTATACAGCTACTTTCACACCAACCGACCAAGGTGCATGTACAATTGATGTTGCAGAAGGCGCTTATACGGATGCAGCAAGGAATCTTAACAATGTCGCGGCGCAATTTAATTGGACGTTTGATACTATTCATCCTATTATGACCATTACAGCATCTGAAACTACGACTGAAAGTAGAACCAACGATGCGGCTCTATCCTTAACGTTCACCTCATCTGAAACGACAAGTGATTTTGTGGAAGGTGATATTACTGTTACGAATGGAACAATGACCAACTTTGCAGGAAGTGAAATGATCTATACAGCTACTTTCACACCAACCGACCAAGGTCTATGTACAATTAGTGTTGCAGAAAATACTTATACGGATGCGGCAACGAACCATAACAATGTCGCAGCGCATTTTAATTGGACGTTTGATACTATTCCTCCTATTATGACTATTACAGCAACAGATATTACAGAAACAGAAGTTACAAGTGGGACTACATGGTATGCGCCTCTATCCTTAACGTTCACCTCATCTGAAACGACAAGTGATTTTGTGGAAGGTGATATAGATATTACTAATGGAACACTTAGCAATTTTGTTGCAGAAAGTAGTACTGTGTATAAAGTCACATTTACTCCAACGGCTTTAGGTGCATGTACCGTTAAGGTTTTAGAAAACAAATTCATGGATGTGGCGACGAATCTTAACAATGTCGCTACGCAATTTAATTGGACATATGACCCTACTCCAGTTGAAATTACCATTACAGCAACAGAGGTTACGGCTGGAACTACAACAAATGATACGATACTATCGTTAACATTCGTAACAAGTCTGGTAACAACTAATTTTACGGTAGATGATATTACTGTTAATAATGGTAGTCTTACTAATTTTGGAGGAAGTAATATGACATATACAGCAACATTTACTACTACTGTAGATGCACAATATACCATAAACATAGCAGCAGATGTTTTAACGAGTAGAGATACAGGTGTCAACAATAATGCAGCAGCAGAATTCGTATGGACACGTGACACAGTATTGCCTACGTTATCAGTGGTGACTGCTATTGCGACCCCCTCAAATACTACTGAACCCACTTTTGTATTTAGTTCAGATAAGGCAGGTGAAATTATCTCCACGTTAGAGTTTAGTGGGTCCAGTTCGGCAATTGTAGGTGATAATACAATTATATTTGATACATTAGGTGAGGCTACGTATACAGGAAAAACAGTGACGGTAACAGATGTAGCAGGGAACGCAACTACACTTACGATTCCTGATTTTGTCATTGATACAACAGCGCCCACAGTTGTATCCTTTGTGCTTGCCGACACTGCGTTGAAAGCTGGAGAAACTTCTTTAGTAACTCTTACTTTTTCCGATGATGTCGTTGGATTTGCAAGTGCAGATGATATTGCTGTAGTAAATGGAACATTATCTATAATGTCATCGGCTGATGGAGGAGTTACATGGACAGGCACATATACACCATCGGTTGATATAACCGATACAACCAATGTATTAACTTTGAGCGTTGAGTATACAGATGTAGCAGGAAATGCTGGACCATCCGCATCAACCGATAATTTTACAATTGATACAGCACTACCTACATTATCGGTAGTGACTGTTATTGCGACCCCCTCAAATACTACTGAACCCACTTTTGTATTTAGTTCAGATAAGGTAGGCACAATTACATCGACATTAGGGTTTAGTACTTCTACTTCGGCTATTGTAGGTAATAATATAATTACATTTAATACATTAGGTGATGCTACGCGTACAGGAAAAACAGTGACGGTAACAGATGCAGCAGGGAACGCAACTACTCTTACGATTCCTGATTTTGTCATTGATACTGTCCAACCAGAGATAACCATTACTTCCTCTACTATAGCAGGGAGTGGCTCGATTACACTCGATTCTACAATTGATCTAATATTTACTTCAACCAAATCGACTAACAACCTTGTGGTAAGTGATATTACTGTTACGAATGGTAATCTTACTGATTTTACAAGAAATGGCACTATTTATACAGCCACTTTGACTCCTGTTGATTACGGCACATGTATCATAAGCATACCTGAAGCTTCTTACACCGATAGTGTAGGTAATGCCAACATTGCCTCATCAGAATTTACTTGGATAAGAAATTCGCCTCCGGTAATAACAATTGAAGGTAATATAATAGATTATATATTGAAACATGATACTGAACCCTACAATGATATGGGGGCTACAGTATTGGATGCTGAAGACAATAATTTAACAAATAGTATTCGGGTTGGTGGAGATTCCGTATATAGAAATATTGTAGGAGAATATGTAATCATATATACTGTTACAGACAGCCACGGATTAACAGTATCCGCAAATAGATGGGTGAAGGTGGTTACTGAGCTGCCTACGCCCACATGTTTCCCCGCAGACACCCCCATCCAAACGGATCAAGGAGTAACGGTCATCGATAAACTGGTTCCCGGTGTTCACACCCTTCGTGGTAAGCGTATAATCGCAATCACTGAGACCCGTCCTCTACAGAAACAAATCGTTTGTTTCGAGAAAGACAGTATCGGTAAGAACGTTCCTTCTCAACAAACGCTTTGTAGCAAAGAACACAAGGTGTTATACAGAGGCGAGATGATCAAGGCGAGAGACCTTGCAGACATGTGCAAAAACGTGAAGAAGGTTTCTTATAACGGTGAGACCCTCTACAACGTTCTCTTGGAGAAGCACGGTAAGATGCTTGTCAACAACATGATCTGTGAAACACTTCACCCTGAGAATATTGCAGCCAAGTTCGCTAAGGCGAAGAGCAGTTCTAAAAAGAACACTACGGTATAAAAAATACAATAGTAATAATATTGATTTGAATAAAAATATATACATCATTATGTTTTTATTCTTAATTAGAAGGCGTCGTTGTCTGGAGGTGGTTCATATATAATCTCCACTCCTGACCATCCAGAGCTTCCATGTTTATCATATTTATTGGTTAGATACTCACATAGTTCAGACATTCTTGGCGGATTACTTGACTGTGTTTCCTCAAGCCACATTTTCCATGTCTGTGACAATGCTTGACGTGTGATGTTGCGTCCTTCACATACCCTCACCCTCTCTGCCACGAACTGGCCAATAAGATCCTGTCTCAATCTGTATTTGTTAGTCTCCCTCAAGACCATTTCACAGTCTTTTGCGATGCCTTTATTCTTAATACAGCGACGCACAAGAAGACTGATAAATATGGGTGCCCACGCGTCTAGTTTGTTTTCAAGGTCTGGGACTTTCTTAAATATGTACTTGTTATTGCGGTCCTTTTCCGAGAGTGCATCATATACGGCTGGGTCTTTGAAGCACGACTTGAAGTCGACGATGCGCAACCGACGCCAAGTACCTTCATCATTGGATTTGATTTCAAATAGAGAGTTGGTGCACACTGCCAACGAGAACATCTGATTGAACACTGTAGCAGTTTGGTAAAGTTCTCGTGCTGAAATCTTTGCATCTCCTGTCATCTCTTTCATAGCGCCTTCATTGAGAACCATTCCTTTACTAGGTTCACTGAATATAGCATAACGAATACTTTTGAGTGCATACAGTTCAGAAGATGTTCCACCGAGGGATGCACGTTTCGATGTGATAATACTGAGCGGTGCAGATGGTGTACAGTATTCTCCTAGGGCTTTAGACATAAGAATAGCAAGTACTGATTTACCATTGCTACCGTCACCTTTATAAATATTGAAGGTTTGACTTAGATTAGCACCGACTAGAGTAGAGGCCAAATGTTCCCACATATATTCACACAGTTCCGGGTCGGGGAATAATTCAGTCATGAATGTGAACACCTCTTTCTCTAGTAACTGGTTTTCAGGAGTATTCATTTCATTCTCGGGAATATACGGGACATTGGTTGATTTTGATATATAATCCAACGGTCGTCCATCGCGGAACTCTCCTGTTTGCAGGTTGACCACACCATTAATAAAACAGAGTGTCCATTTATTTTGGTCTAGATTATTGTTAAAGTCCTTGCTAAAGAATAACTCTGCTGCCTCTTTGGCGAGATGTGTTTTCTGTGAATTACTGTGACACCTAGCCATGATATTATTACCTGCTTTGGTGTATCTACAGTTTCTTTCATAATCATCAGGAGTTTGTTTATGGTTATCTGGTAATGGTGTTTTATCAGATGCATGTAAGACTAGTTGAGCTTGTTTAGCATAGAATACTTCATATAGTTGATTTGATATTCCATCTGCACGTAGACGCATACCCATATCAGGTTCCCATCTGTGATCTTTAAACTCATACCATATTTGCGAACCTGCGCTGAGACCTGAGCATACAAACTGTTCACTACAAATGCATCTCAACACCTTACAGATTTCATGATCCCCGTCATTCTCTAGTGCATTGACAACGTAATAATCTAGTGATTTAGCATTGACTTCATCATAACCAATTTTATTGTATTCTTTTGCCCAGTATCGCACGCTTCTATCTGTTTTACCACCTTCTCTCTTATCAATCTTATCCCATCGATTATATAAATCGGGAATAGAACCGTAATCAAAGCCAGTTTGTTTTGCACTCACTAATGCCCATGTAATAAAGAGTAGTTCAGAGTCTGTATTTTTGAGTGCAAATGCCAACTCCATCCACATTGTATAACTGCCTGCTTCATAGAACATTTCAGGTAATATGAGTGCAAATCTGTGCGTATCTCGGGCTGTAGAGTACTTGGAACTTTCGTCTAATGTACGTTCGATGTATACTTTCCAATCCTCTAATTGTTCCATTGTTGAAATACGATCAACAGGTACTAGTGTAGCTGGGTCACCAGAAGAATTAGGAGATATTTGAGAGCGTGACACAACCTTAAGGCGACTAGAGCTTGTTGACTTATGTAGTCCACGCCCCCCCTTATTGTTGCGCTGCTTTGATTTTTCTAAAAGTTTTTCCGCTTCAGGTGTAAGTTTAAACTTGGGATGGTCGCGATAACGAACAGACAACTTTTTGAACTCTTCTATATCTCGATGATAAACTTCAATATCTTCTGCTACAGTACAAAACTCTCCATCTACATCATCTAATGTTACTTGATATGCTGCAGTGATTTGATATGCATCATGGTTAGGTTTTCTTGACCCATAGAGTGTCCAGTTTGTTGTTCCTTTAGAGATTCCTTCATCAAGAACTTTTTCCCACGAACATGTCAATGGAATATCATATAGTGACTCAAATGTTTCTGGGTTATCTTTGATCATTTGTATGACCTTTTCTCTAAGAATTAACTGAAGAGAACTACACATCTGTAAACCGAATATCAGGTGTATTCCGTCTTTAGTTACTTCATCATCTGTCATATTAACCTCTGGCTTTTCAAATACATACACCATAAATGGAATAGTCGATACAAATGTAAACATCGTCTTTAGAACATCTAGGTATATAGAGATAATGTCTTGTATTTGTTCTTCATCGTGTTGTCGTTCTTTTATCTCAGGATCAAACCGCAAGTCGAGATCAACAACTATGGGACCACCCTCCCCTAATTGCTTCTCAGTGAGATATTCATGGTCTCCATTTTGCACTACTTCATTGAAGTAATGATGATAGAACTCAGATTCAATCTCTTGCTTTATTAAATATTTTCCTCCCTTATCTTTTGGTTTGTTGCCATCTTTATTCGGCATCCGAGTATGAGTTGGTTTCACATCACTGCCAACAATACGTGCCTCTGTTAATACTTGGGTTCGGTTGGTATGCCGAAGACCTTCTGAAGACATTTCAGTACTAGTACTGTGGATTATAAGTGAACCAAGATTATCCTAAACCAAGGTTTCAATTTCGGTCTAAGAGTTTACCGAGTAGTTTATAACCAAACAATATAGATGCAATATGATGATAAATGTATATAATGTCAAATGAACCAAAAGAAACTACATCATCGACAAATATAATTCCAAAAGAAACTATAAAACGTCTTGTAAAAGACATAAGAGGAATTATTAAAAACCCGTTGGATTCGAATGGGATATATTATAAACATGATGATGAAAATATGATGCGTGGATATGCTCTTATCATTGGTCCAGAAGATACAGTATATGCTGATGGGTACTATTTTTTTGATATAGATTATCCTGCTGATTATCCATATCGTCCACCAAAAGTTACGTTTAGAACAAATCAAGACAGAGTTCGATTTCATCCCAATATGTATGTTTCTGGGAAGGTATGTTTGTCCATGTTAAATACTTGGCGTGGCGAACAATGGACATCGTGTCAAACAATATCATCTATATTGCTTACTATGTGTACGTTATTCACTAATAATCCGTTGCTTAATGAACCAGGAATTAGTATGGGTCATCCAGATATAGATAAATACAATGATATTATTGAATACAAGAACATTGAAATTGCGACATTGAATATCGTTGCGAAACATCCATCCTTATATCTTCCTATGTTTGACCTGTTTCGAAACGTTATTTTAGAGAAATTTATCGAAAATAAAGAACGAATTAAAAAACGAATTGATGAATTAACAAATACAAAATCCAATCAAACAATTACCACACGTATGTATTCTATGATATTTGATCTAGACTATCCACAACTTGTTTTCCAGTTTAATGCTGTAAATAATGAAGTAATACTACCAACCACAAGCGAAATTGAAAGAACCTAATTAGGTTTAGGCTTTGTACCAATTATCACATCGTATAGTATACAACCATGAAGTTCTGCAATTCTTGTAACAATATGTTCTACCTCTCTATAGATCCGACTGACTGTGACAAACTAATGTATTATTGTCGCAACTGTGGAGAACAGAATACTGATGGTATTTCAGAGAAATCATCTGTAATATCCAGTGTTCAGCTGTCGGATACAGATATAAATATATCACGCATTGTAAATAAATACACTAAACTTGATCCTACATTACCACGCGTTAATCGTATTCCATGCCCTAATACAGAATGTGACACCAACCTGAAAGAAACGCCTCGTGAAGTTATTTACATACGCTATGACGACATAAACATTAAATATATGTATTTATGTTCTACATGCGATTATGTATGGAAAGCAAATGATGTATAATATGATAACTATATGTGGTTTCATATCAGAATTGAAACAAATACTTGTTACTTTTATTTAGGTATTTTCTGCTCTAATACTATATAGTATACATGTCGAATAGCAATTCATCTAGAAACGCAACCACCGAGAAGGTTAAAATACTCGGAACTAATGACGATGCCCCTATCGATATAGATGATAATGGTGACATTGATGAAGAAGAAGACGGCAACATGTCAATCACATTAGAAGAGGACGACGACGAGATAAATGATGATGACGATGACGATGACGACGACGATGACATCGGTGACGATGACGATATTGAAATAAATAGTGATGACGGATTAACTCCTGCCATAGAACGTGTAAATGCAACTACAAGTAGAAGCAGTTCTAAAGCTGGAAAAAGTAGCGTTCTACAATCTACGAATACCGTAGTTCCCCCTCAGTTCTTTGCATCTAATGCTGAGGAAGATGAGAGCGACGATGATATTGATATAGCAAATATGAGTGGAAATGTAACTGGAGATGACGAGTATGACGACGATGATGACGAGGATCCTGAAACGTATCTACAAAAGTTTGAATCTGATATAAATGAAAATCTCCTTCTCAGCCATCATCCTACACAGTTCACCAAAAACGATTCCGAAATATCTTTATTATGTCAAGTGACAAGAAACGAAAGTAACAATGTTATTGACCCTCTTCACAAAACCACTCCATTCTTAACAAAATACGAAAGAACAAGAGTGCTTGGCCAGCGTGCTAAACAAATTAACAGCGGCTCAAAACCATATGTTGTTGTTCCAGACCATATTCTTGACGGATATATCATCGCACAGATGGAATTAGCTCAAAAACGGCTACCACTCATCATTGAACGACCCATTCATGGAGGAGGCTGCGAATATTGGCGCGTGCGCGATTTAGAAGTATTGTAAATAATTAATCACAACAAAATATTGTTTTTTTTGTTGTGATATATCATAAGACATGTCTAAAACAATAAGTCAACAAGATTTACAAGACGAATTTATGGAAGATTTTAAACAACCTATTGGGCAAATTAAACAAAAAATAAATCCACAGACACAAAGCATTAAACTTCCACCCCAGCCAGATATGGATGAAGTACTAACAGATCTGAAAAATCATGGCGATGGATGGGGAAAAACTCTACCGACACCGAAAAAGGGAGGCAAAAAATCACGCTCGCATAAAAAACGCAAGAAGACCAAAAAACGCACACATAAAAAGAGAAAGGCTAAGAGAGACAACAAACGACGCGCAACACGTAGCGCATAACGTGCTGGAAATACTCACAACAAATATAATATATATATCAATATATATACTATATGATGGATATTGATTTTTATTATGTAAGCAACAGAACATTGGATAATGGTCTAAAACGAGATATAATCAACATCAATCCACACATTTTACATGATTATGAGGTAATAAAAAAAAGGAATAATTATTGGGGTATTTTTTTACGGCATGAAAATGAAATCATAGGAAGTACGCTAGTCGCGCATGAAAAGGAAGATAATATTGATTTTTTGCTATTAGTTTCAGTTTACATAGATGACAAATATCGTGGTCGTAAGTTATGTAATGCACTTGTAGAACAAACAATACTAAAAAATGAAATGCGAAATAAAACAAACTTGATCAAAATTGTTATAGCTGGAGGTATGCCAATATTAAAATGTCTTCTTAGTGTTTTTAAGGAATTTAATTATACTATAAAAAAATATAAGACAAAAAGTGAAAACATACAAATACTACAAAATATACGACCTGAAACCGCAATAAAAATAGAACAATCAAATTACGAAAATGATATTTGGCAAACGTTGTTTTTTGAAAAAAATGATTAATAAATATTGTTTTTGGTGTGATACATATATAAAAATATACTGTATTCATAATACATACAATGGGATACATTTATAAAATCGTAAATAAGATTGACAAGAAGACATATATTGGACAAACCATTCAGGATTATGAATCAAGATGGTCAGACCATGTAAAAAAAAGAAGCAATTGTCGATATCTAAAATCGGCACTAAAAAAACACGGTATTGATAATTTTGATTTCAAAATAGTGTGTATAACCTTTGACAGCAGCTTAGATGACATAGAAATAGACTATATCAAAAAATATGATTGTTTAGTACCAAATGGATATAACCTAAGACTTGGAGGTAATTCTGGACGACATCATGAAGAAACTAAGAAGAAGATTTCGGATTCTTTAAAAACTACATATAGAAATGGGACTACTATTCATTCTAAGCATCAATTAGGAAAACCACATAATGAAATAACTAAAAAAAAGATAAGCGAATCCTTAAAGGGAAAACCAAAAAATAAAGAATCGTGTAAGAAAGGAATTGAGACGTTACGAATGAAAAGAAATCGGAAAATTATACAACTAGATATTCATGGGAATAGGTTAAACGAATTTTATAGTTGTAAAGAAGCAGGTGAATATATTAATGGTTCAAAAAGCGGTATATCTCAGTGTTGTCTTGGAAAAAGTAAAAGTTGTAAAGGATATATTTGGAAATATGAAAGTATTGAATAAACATAATAACAAGTAATACTTATTATGTTTATATACGCCCTCGGGGCGTCTCGATCGCCCGACCGCACGATCTTTGCTTACGAGACATGCTCATAAATTAACAGTCGTGTGCTCTTCCAACTGAGCTACGAGAGCAGTGTAACAAGCCCCCATCCATCGCTTGTTACTGTGGGACACCCTGTGCAACTTAAGTCGCTTAGTATAGTGTTTATGGTTATTTATTTACATGTTATGTCCCTCCATTTCCTCGTTCGACGGTCTTTAAAGGCGCCTCTCTTTCCTTTTTATTAACTTGCAATGAGCCCCTACAACCTCGCCCATCACCGTGGAACACCGAATCCGTCATCTAACTCTAAACTTGTCAAACGCTCAGTGGTTTATTTTGTTAAATAATCGGTACCATTAATAGAAAACCACTAATGGAATATGTTCCTCCATTGCCTCATGTGACGGTCTATAATGGCACCTATCGTTCCATTGAGACTTCAGGATTTAACCAAGGGATTGTCTCCGCCCCCACCCGATAAGGGACTTGAACCCTTGACCACAGGCTTTTTTTATCACACGTAAAATGATGTAAAAGGCATGCGCTCTACCGACTGAGCTAATCGGGTATAAAGCTCTTACCCGGATTCGAACCGGGGTCGGTGGATTCAAAGTCCACAGTGATAACCACTACACTATAAGAGCAAATAACCATTCGGTGCCAGAATATTTTTTAGGAAAATATCTAAACCTGTGCGCAGAGTGGGGTTTGAACCCACGCGTTTTCTAACAGTGGGTCTTAAGTCCACCCCCTTAGACCACTCGGGCATCTGCGCATGTGGGAGTAACGCCCCCTCACAGTATAACCTACTACAAACTCTCTAAATTAATTTCTACCTTTATAGTATATAATGTCTGCAGCATCTCTCAAGTGGACGCATAAAAGACCTGTGTCATATTTTCCATCATGTATAGAGCAGTTTGGGCAGCCAACTGCAATCAGTCGAGAAAAGCATGGATTTGCTTTATGGAAGACCAAGGGTCTTTTTAGTGAGCATCTTCTTCGTGATGAAGATGTGAAACATTGTGTGCCTCGTCCGCATCATGATTATTTCTATAGTAGTGTAAAGTTTTACGTTCCCGACGACAAGTTTTGTGATGTTCTGAAGGTTAGTGGTTCCATTGCGTACGATGGTCTAAAAAAGTTATTAACAGCGCGTTGTGGTGGGATCGGTGCAAATTACGCGACGTTATATTTAGGTATGATGATTGCAAATGGCAAACTAAGTCTGAAACAGGTTCAGGCTGGAGATATGTATCCAAAAATGATACGCGGCGAACTCATTCCTCACGATAAACTTCATTCCATTATGTATAAATTAAAAAGAGAGAACCATAAAAGATATAAGAAGCAGCTTGCAGACGAGTTTGCCCATTATGCATTCGAGAAATGTTATTCCAAGACAAAGAAGCAGAAAGGCGGTAATTCGAGCAAGAAAACAAGAAAGCGTGTTGCAGAGCCAACTATTTCTAAAAATACCCGAGGTCAAAAATGTTCCGAAAAGGCGCCCAAATCTAGCCGCGGTTGGACTTCCTGTTGCCCACATATGCCGTTAGATGAGCATGGACACTACCGCGCAACGAACGAGATGAATGTGATTAGTTACAAGGGAAAAGAATACGAACTTTGGACGTGTTGTCAAATGTGTGCTGATGCTATGAAGAAGTCTGCAAAAGAAACGCCCATTACATTTGAGAACGACTACATACACTCATTTGAAGGAAGTACTATGCTTGCCAAAAATAAACACACTGGAAAGATTATTCAAAAAATGATATTACACAAAAAGTAGATTAGTTGATATATTGTATTACGTATAAGAATATATCATCAATATAATATTTTTATTATTTGCACCATGCATAAGACAAAATAGCAACTGCAATGATTCCAACGACTAGTCCCATATGATACTGGAATTGCATCATTTTATACATCTTTAACCACGCACGTGTTTGTTGAGGTGTTTCAAGATGATCTAACATGTAGTTTGTCTTCGGCGTAAGAACATAGTAGAAATAATTAACAACAAACGCAGTCGAGGTTGTTATGCATACCATCGATGTGGTAGAAAAAGTTTTGTCCAGAACCATATTATTGAAGAGAATGAATAGCATTGCCACAAGGATCCCTATTCCATAGCCAGTATAATAGATACATCTACGCTCTTCGACAATGTCTTTGTATAATGCCTTAAGATTGTCAGGGATTTGTTGTTTGTATTTGCGCATCGCTTCAGTGTCTGACATGATGGTAGTCATGTAAACCATTCCTATCAGAAAGACAAGAGAAATAGAGCAGCTTATTTTGCACACCATCTATACTATATTATTTTATTATTTATTCAACTTTTCACCGTTCCAAAATAAATTAGTTCCATCATCCGTTGTCAATACTCCCCCGTTCAAATTAATTTTTTGTACAAATAATTGACTATCATTGTCCACATACATAATACTTCGCTTAGTAGTTATGGTAGAATTACTTATTTCTGGATCAAAAACATGAACACCAAATCCACCGCGTAAATATCCATCTTGACCCATGCTATCAATATTCATTCCAAGTTGTCCCAATTCGACAGTCCTGTCTGTTTTATCACATACTTCAAACGATATATCTGGACCATATTTCATATGGCTAACCTTATCATTTGGGCTGCCATTTTTAAAGTCGACCTCATATTGATTAATATTTTGGTATATTTCGTCAAAATCATATAATTTACTTTTGCGTTTTGCGGTAAGCGTACTATACGATCTAAATGATGTGAAATTATTATTTAATTGATCTTGAGGTAACTCACGAATTCGTTCAATTACCATAACAGGATACTTATCATGATTAACATAGACATTATGTCTACCAGCAAAAACACTATCTGTAGTAGTATAAGTCCTATCCTGATAATTGATAAAACGTTCATCTGTCCCAATTCCCATAAAGTTGTTGTCCGGATCAATCGAAACGTAATTTGTATCATCACCATACTTACTAGAAGTTATCATTAGATCACCAGTTATTTTTGCATCACCTTGAACTGACAAAGATGGTATTATAATGTCTTGAATACGTACTTCATTACATAAAAACGTAATCGTGCTACCAGAAATCCCAATACATTTAATCCCAGTTATAAAATCAGAATATGAGTCTTCATAAGTAATAACATTGAAATCATGAATGGACATATTGTCATAATAATTCTTATTATTAAGCTTAACCCAGAAGTTTTTGTACTTTACGAGTTCATTATACTCGTTAAAATTATCCATACTGACAATATTGCCAGTATTCAATGTTAGAGTGTCAGTATCTAAAGCAATTTCCTGCTTAGTTATTGCACTGATATTACTTGTATCAACTGTTAAAATAAAAGTGGATAGTGTTATATCATTATTTTCATGTTCTAATCTCACCAATTCATTAAAACCTTCTATATTGTTGACAGGTGTTATGCTATTCATTAGACAATACATACGATTAGTCATGATATTACCGAGAAGAGCAATAGTCAAACTTTTAGTAATGTTTGCGTTAGAATCAGGACGTAATCCATAACTTTGAATGTTTGTTGATAATAGTAGGAAATACATCTTTCCATTAATTCCCAGCATTAATGTTCGAACAAATCTCCACCCAAATACATAGCGTTGAATAGAAAGACTTAGACCGGTATCATATATCGTCTCTTTCTGTAATATCCCTGACAAAGTCTGTTTCGCTACCTTAAGACCAAACTGATGAGGATCATCATCTAATTCTCCAAGCTTCTTACCTTCCCATCCGGGATATAACCATTGTCTCATAACTTTCATATCATCGACTAACATAGTTTCCATATTTACTTCATAGAAACGAGCGTAATTCTCAATAGTTTGTTCAATAGATAATTGTTGATATACATTATCTATAACCGTTCTAACATTTGAATTATTTAAAGGCGTGGCTGCTGCCACCGTTCGCAAGTTTTTGGCTATTTTATTAAGTATATTATATTGCTGATTTCCATAGTCTAACTCCGATAAAATATCACTTACAGTAGTATCTTTAACATCTAATACCGATCTAGGCTTCTCTACACCAATACCCACTTTATACGTATTTGTAATGGTCTTATTGACATTATCAACCTTAAATATATTATTATTATTAGCGTCATTAACATAAAAATTACCAGTGAGAGTATTATCACCTCTAACCAGCAAACTTTCGTCCAACATTGAGTTCAAATCAAACCCTGAACCAAGCCAAACAGTAGTATTTCCAATATTTATAGTATTTATAAACGATATTTTTCTACCACCACGCCATCTATAATTAACCGAAAAAACAGAGTTTTTTCGATCATTGTAAAGAACTTTTCTTTGTTCTAATATAAGATCAATAACTATCTGTACATTATTATCACCAGACCAAACATCATACGGCATTTTTTTGTTCCATTGAGGTGCTCCTTCCATGATTATATATCTGCTATTTTCATCTTCGTTAAAAGAAAATAAATAACTTTCTGGAAGTAAGTCAAATCTATTTGAAAAATATGGATTATTTCTGATAGTGTTTTGAAGATTTGTATTACCATTACCATCTACGCTATAATTACCATCAGCATCAATCAAATCAGTATCTTTGAATAATAGACTAACATAGTTAACGAATCGTGTTTCACGACTAACATAATCCATAATCTTTATGAATGGTTTTCCAGTGGAATTATCATTCATAGTACTAGTGACATCTAAATACGTCATTGCAAATACAGCTAAACCATTAAATATGATTACGCTTGATGACGTCATATACGATTGTGTATCCAGAGAAGTAAGCAACTCCACAAAAGAAAATACAAAAGAAGGATCGTTGGCTTTCATGATCTCAGGAACCATTTGATTAATTTCTTTTATAACTTGTTGTAATCGACTAAGAGAACTCTCACTAGTAATAATAGATGCTGCGCGACCACTAGCCGTCAACCCATCATCACCATCACCCACGACAGTATCATCAGTATGAATTATGAGAACCTCTGACCTAGATATAATAGATTTAATAGGTACAGCAAATATAGTGCATTGATCTTTATAATCAAATAAGGGGAATCCTTGAGAAAACAACTGCTTAATAGCACCACCAGCCTGTTCAATAGGAGTTCCTGGTGGTAAAGATGCGCTTGCTGCACTAATTGTTTTAATAACATCACTACTATTAACAACATAAGGAACAAAGGAATCAAACAAATCCAACACTCCCTGTTGGGTCAAGTTGTCAATATCTAATAAACCATCCACTTCATGCGGTTGTTGGTTGATACCAACCTTGTCATGAATTGAGACTACTTTTCTAGTATTGTCACTACTAATAACACTTTCATCATTATAATTTAAAACATTCAAATTACCTTGAATATTGACATCTCCTACCATTCTAATAGAAGTAGGGAATGTCTCATTAATGTTTATAGGTTGAATTTGATAACATAGACCATCATAACCGTCAACTTGTAGCATTTTAACAACTCCGTTATAATAAACATGACCAATATCGTATTGGACTATTACAATTTCGCCAGCTGACATACCTGTATATTGACGATTAAGCTGAATATTAATTTGATACACAATATTAGGCATATTAATATTGGACCCAGGAATGTACGAATCGACAATTAACCCACCATCCCACGCCGGATAGTCTTGAGAAGAAACTACTTTGAGTTTACTAAAGTCCTGGTTTGAACCAAACTGATAAATGGTACCTAAGGAAGCGTCATAATCAACATTTACGTAATTATTAAAAATGTCTTGTAATTTCCCTAGATATAATTGATACGATTGTGGGATCAACTCGATAGAGGTAATGGGAGGAAAATATGGAGTAATATTAACACCGGATAAAATGCGTATCCATGGACCTGTAGGATTTAAAATATCTGGAATACAAATACTAAAAGAAACCTTAACACTGTCTTTCCATTTATACCAATTAATTACATAAAACTTGGATTGGTTAGGATGGTGTTTCCTTAATGTTGTAGTTTCATCGTATAAATCAGCACCAGCTTTATAGCGTTGATCATTTAATAGTTTATCATCCCACTGAGTTTTGTTGTCTCTGCTCACATCAGGTTCATGAAAATATGTCATGAACAGTTTATTTAAAGCCGGGTTTACTGGTTCAATACGTGCTATATCGATATACCCATCGATGCTTATAGCGTTATCAGTGTATTTCTTTTCAAAAATAGGTCTTAATACTGAGGCATATTGGCTTACCCCAATAATTTCAGTTTCCTTTTCATTTATAAGGTTTACTGTAAAGTTCAACTTATTCATACATTTTAAATATGCATAATTAAGTGTATTGACATTGTCAATAGAAAAAGCATTATCAGATGGAAGCATATTTGTTTGTAATACATTATCAACTTTTTCAACTACCTTATCAACGTGGTGAGTTCTACGGTTCGCTGCTGTGTCTGAGTAAATTGTGCGTCGGGTTGTCTTAACCATACTTCTTCCTAATACCTCTGGAACCTTTCTAATATAACAGTAAGAATAGATTTTTAACACTTCCATCGCGAACCGCAATCGATACAACTTACAAATGTTGTCATAGGTTCATCTGCAGAACGTGTCTGCATCTGATAGTAAGTGCATTTATTTGATTTGCATTTCCTGCAAGTAAATGTATCAGTTGCTGCCTCGATTTGAGTGTCATATTTTGTCTTGTCTCTGATAATCTTTTTTTGAATAAGTGGTTCCCATTTATCTGGAAGCATTTCGTGATGTGTCATTGTTGCAAATGACTGTGGGGTAATGGATGCGTTTTGTAGTTGCTCAATAATATCTGGATTTTGTAGGTTTGTATAAATAGTGCGTAATCGGTCAATATAAAGTTGAACAAAATGTTCATTATCCCATTTACGTACAACTTTACGTGTAATGGCCTCTTTAAGTGCGTAATTATAGACACCAACTTCTAGATTTGTGCTCCTTATTTTATTGTTTAAATAAGTATCAAAGCGGCTGCGCATCTTAGAACGAAACTCTGTTGGACTATCAATCTTCATCTTGATATGTAGTAGTTATATGTATAAATTATGCAATGTTTATATGCATTCAATTTTGAAATCATACTATTCGATTAAATATTCTTCTTCGACCAGTTCGGATACATTACTATCATTATCACTTGATGTATTATTGTCAGGTAAGTTGTCATGTTCTAATTCTTCATTTAAATTTAGACTGATATTCGAAACGTTTGTATTAGCATAAATAGTATTAGAGTTGAGGGTAGTTAAGTCAGTTAATAAGCTATTCCAAAAATCAATGGTGAGTGATTTAACAACAGGTGTTTCTGGATTAAAAGCTTCCTGAACATACAATACTAATACACAGTTTCCAAAAAGAGATGATTTGTCAAGAGGTTTGGGGAAAACATAGTTATTTTCAAATCCTGAACGTCCTACATTTTTCCCATATGCTGCAATAGTGTAACATATATCGTCTCTAGTAATAGACCATTCTCCTCTCTTTTGAAAGTTATTATTAGATTTGAAACCACATCTTTTGTATAATTCAGTTTCGTTATAAGTCTTTACACATAATGGCTTTAATATTCCAACCTTTTCAACAATTAATACACCAATATTTGCTGTCGTCATCTATTTTATAATAGGATAAACGGTTTAGATGCTTTTGAACAATAGTTTATTAATATGCCTAAGATATACGTTACCAACTTTAATCCATCAGATATAGTACATAAATGGAGTGGTCTTGACCCATATTACATGAAAAAAAACAGCTCAGATATGATTTATTCTGACGAAGGTGTATACACTATAAAAAATAATAAACTATTTAGGTTATATCCTATCGACATCCCTCCACAAGTAATTGACGGAGGGTTCACTCTAGACAATAGTCATTTTGTGGAAAAAATGGTAGACTCGCAAGTTCCATATGATCATATTCGTATCAAGAAAGATTTATTGTGTTTTTGTGTAGGAAAACGTTCTGGAATACATTTAATTGTTGAAGGAACATATAATAGAAACGTAACTAGTGTAGGATCAATATTAACACAACAGGTTGATGATAAGTATTATGAGTTTATTCCTAGTGACATCTATTTTATT
>Ga0315330_10000277_pt1 | contig 29891 bp, 22 predicted proteins | sample M140m34915metaG_FD_203453 | JGI IMG/M metagenome (GOLD analysis project Ga0315330, IMG submission 203453) | Ammonia-oxidizing marine archaeal communities from Monterey Bay, California, United States - M1 40m 34915 | ecosystem: Environmental > Aquatic > Marine > Intertidal zone | place: USA...
TTCCTTGTTTAGACAGATGATCGGTCAGTCAACCCGATTTCGTCGTGGCGTCAGCGATACAAACATCCAAGTTTGCCTAAAATTTAATTCGACTGCAATGATTGTTGAGAGAACGGGCAATTTTGATTTAGGAACTATCCCGTTTAGCCCCTAGAAACACCGCACCGAATCGGTAAAATGTGGTCTGCTCTTTAACATTTCAAACCGCCCAATTACACGATGGCGACTTCTCAGACCGAAACGCACCTCAGTCTGGGAGTGTAGTCGCACCGGTCGTTTTCGCGATCGTTGTCGTCACCCCTACGAGGTTCATGTGGACTCAGATAAACAACTTTTGAAAACACCGCTCCACCAATGGCATATTGACCACCAAGGACGCATGGTTGAATTTGCCGGTTGGTCGATGCCCGTGCAATACACGAGTATCATCGAAGAACACCAACAAACCCGCAATTCGATTGGAATGTTTGATGTTTCTCATATGGGTAGGCTCTATTTTTCCGGGACCAATGTTGCGGAATTTCTCGATGGCTTAACCACTCGACGGGTTGCTGGGGTCGAATGCGGTAAGATCCGATATTCTCTAATGACTAATGATTCGGGCGGAATCCTCGATGACGTTTTGGTCTATCACCTCCCTGACCTCAATGGCGAGCCATTTCATATGATGGTTGTGAATGCCAGTAACCGAGCCAAAATCGTAGACTGGCTCAACGAGCGTAAGTCGGGCACAGACATTCAAATTGACGACCGCACAGAAACCTCTGCGATGATTGCAGTCCAAGGCCCTCTGGCTAACGAGGCAGTAAAAAAATTGTCTGACGTCGACCCAGACTCCCTCCCGTATTACACCGGAACAACGACTCGCATTTGCGGAAAAGAAGCGATCCTTTCCCGCACGGGCTACACCGGCGAGGACGGTTGTGAAATCATGATTCCCAATGAAGATGCTCAGCTGATTTGGGATGAGGTGTTCAGTCTTGCCGCGGCAGCTCAAGGTGGAGCTGCCGGCCTAGCCGCAAGAGACACACTACGTCTGGAAGCAGGAATGCCTCTTTATGGGCACGAACTTAATGAAGCAACAAATCCTGCCCAAACTGATTTGAAATTTGCCATCCAAATGAAAGGACGAGAATTTGTCGGTCGAACCTCGATCGCCGAAGCAAGGAAAGACAGCGACCTTTGGATCAGAACTGGGCTTGAGCTGGAAGGCCGGCGAGCCGCTCGCGAAGATTGCAAAGTCTTTCACGGTGAACAAGCGGTAGGAGTCGTGACCAGCGGGAGCTACACGCCGACACTACAAAAATCGATTTCAATGGCTTACATCCACCCTGACCATCGGGAACTTGGAACAGCATTGTCGGTTGACATTCGCGGAAAACTTCACAAAGCCACTGTCGTCAAAGTGCCCTTTTACCAACGCCCCGTTTAATGACAATCTAGTCAACAAACGGTCCCATGTTGCTCGATTCCATGCTTTCCAAATCCCCACACATAATAATCAATCATTTAATTTCAAACCTTCAATTGATGGAGCTTTTACGGTGACACCAGAAGAACTAATTTTCGCTGAAACACACGAATGGGCCCATATCGCTGAGCAGGATGGGGGGAAAATTGCCACCATCGGCATTTCAGCCAATGCAGTGGAAGCGTTGACCGATTTGGTCTACATGGATTTGCCAGCCGCCGGCACCGCGGTTACCGCAGGCAATTCGTTCGGAGAAGTTGAGTCAGTCAAAGCCACCAGTGAGCTTTACAGCCCAATGAACGGGGAAATCGTAGAAGTTAACACCTCGCTGCCTGACAATTTAGAGATCCTTAACTCTGACCCGTACGGCGAAGGCTGGATCATCAAGGTAAAAGTCAGTGGTGATACTCCCGAGAACCTGATGGATTACGCTGCCTACCAAAAGCAGTGCGACGAGTCGCATTAACTTCCAACTCGTTTGACGGGTTAAACTACGGGTTCTCCTTCAATTCGGATTACGATTTTGAAGAGCCAGAATAACATTTCACCCGAAACGCAACATGAAACTCACGACAACAGGAAGTCAACAATCTGTCTTTCTGTTGTCGTTTTGAAATTCGCAAATTTACCGTGCTCTGAGCCACGACTGTGACAGTCTTGCTCCGATTTAATTAGTCGAACTTTCCGATCGACGCTCAACCTCTAGACGAAGTGAACGATTTAATGACAACCCAATCGCTTGAAGGTACTGATATTCGGCAACTGGCGCAGCAAGAAGATTTTATCGACCGCCATATCGGCCCCAGTGCAAGTGACATATCGGAGATGCTGGCCACCGTCGGCGCTGAATCACTTGATGACCTGATCGACTCAACCGTTCCTTCGAGTATCTTACTCGAGCGAGCACTTAACCTGCCTGAGAGTACAACGGAACATGCGACGCTAAAACAGCTTCATGGATACGCAGACGAAAATATCGTCAACCGTTCAATGATCGGCATGGGTTATTACGGCACTCACGTCCCCAACGTCATCTTGCGAAACGTTTTAGAAAATCCGGGATGGTACACCGCCTACACCCCTTATCAGGCAGAAATCGCCCAAGGTCGCCTTGAGAGCTTGTTGACATTCCAGCAGATGGTCATGGATCTCACTGGGATGGCAATGGCGAACGCTTCGCTGCTCGATGAAGCAACCGCTGCGGCCGAAGCCATGGCTTTGTGTAAGCGAGCCAGTAAACTTGCCTGCAATCAGTTTTTTGTCGCAGATGACGTGCACCCTCAAACGCTGGATGTCATCCGAACACGTGCAAAGTACTTTGGTTTTGAATTGATCGTCGGGCCGACAGAGTCTGCCGGCGACCATGAGATTTTCGGAGCATTACTGCAGTACCCAGGGACGACCGGAGAAATCAAAGATCTAACCTCTGTCATCGACAGCGTTCATGATCGCAAAGCCTTAGTAGCCGTCGCGAGTGATCTGCTGAGCCTTACGCTCCTTAAACCACCGGGAGAAATGGGAGCCGACATTGTTCTTGGCAGTGCTCAGCGATTCGGGGTACCGATGGGTTTTGGTGGCCCACACGCGGCTTTCTTTGCCACCCGTGACGCCTACAAACGTTCCGCTCCCGGCCGAATCATTGGAGTCTCCAAAGATCGACGCGGAAAAACAGCACTCCGTATGGCGATGCAAACCCGAGAGCAGCACATTCGCCGAGATAAAGCGACCTCCAACATCTGTACTGCCCAAGCACTCCTGGCCAATATGGCAGTGTTTTATGCGGTTTATCACGGCCCTGAAAAACTGAAAACGATTGCGACTCGAGTGAATTCATTAACGCATTTCGCCGCCCAACGTTTGCAAGCGGCAGGCTTCCAACTTGAGCATCAAAGTTTCTTTGACACCGTTTCCGTGATCGCGGAAAACGCGGAAGCAATTGTCAATGCAGCGACGAAGGAATTTGGATTAAACCTTCGCCTCATTGATTCAAACCACGTTGGGTTCAGTTTTGATGAAACAACCAGCGGCGAGGACATCGTTTTACTCTTGTCAGCTTTCGGGGTCGACACTTCAGGTATTGATCCTGAACTCTCTGGAGAGACATTCACCTCGTCTGTTCCAGGCGAACTGCTTCGTCAGTCCGACTTCCTGACCCATCCTGTGTTTCATCGTTACCACTCTGAGACCGAGATGCTCCGCTACCTGAAAAGACTTGAGAACAAAGACTTTTCTTTGACGCATGGCATGATTCCTCTCGGGTCATGCACGATGAAACTCAACGCGACTGCCGAAATGATTCCGGTCACGTTTAACGGGTTTGCAAACGTCCACCCATTCGCCCCTCGTGATCAGTGGGTCGGTTACCAAACGATGATTGAGGAATTGCGTGATTGGCTAATCGAAATCACTGGTTATGACGCGATGTCGATGCAACCCAACTCCGGAGCCCAGGGCGAGTACGCGGGATTGCTGGCGATTCGGCGTTACCATGAAAGCCTTGGAGAAAGCCATCGTGACATCTGCCTGATCCCTAGCTCTGCCCACGGCACCAACCCCGCCAGTGCGAGCATGATGGGTTTGAAAGTCGTCGTCGTAAAAACAGACGACAGCGGGAACATTGACCTTGAAGATCTAAAAGCAAAGGCCGAGCAGCACGCTGACAATCTATCGAGCTTAATGATCACCTACCCGAGCACGCATGGAGTTTTCGAAGAAACAATTCGTGAGTCATGCGAAATCGTCCACCAATTTGGCGGACAGGTTTACATGGATGGGGCGAACATGAATGCGTTAGTCGGTATCGCGGCACCAGGGAAATTTGGCTCAGACGTCTCCCACCTAAACCTACATAAAACCTTCTGCATCCCGCACGGTGGCGGTGGACCGGGCATGGGACCGATCGGGGTTAAGTCACACCTTGCTCCTTTTTTGCCAAACCATGTGATTCACCCAACTGAAGAAACCGCGGGTGCCGATAATGGTGCTGTATCGGGAGCACAATATGGGAGTTCAGCGATCCTCCCAATCTCGTGGGCCTATATTCACCTGATGGGCGGAACGGGGCTCAAGAAAGCAACGCAAGTCGCAATTCTTAACGCCAACTATATTGCAAAACGACTCGAAGGTGCTTTCGAAGTCCTTTTCAAGGGCCGCAACGATCGCGTTGCCCATGAATGCATTGTCGACCTCAGACCACTCAAAGAATCAACAGGAATCACCGAAGTCGACCTGGCCAAACGTCTCATGGATTACGGATTCCATGCCCCGACGATGTCATGGCCTGTGGGCGGGACGATCATGATCGAACCTACGGAAAGTGAATCGAAATCTGAGTTGGATCGTTTCTGCGATGCGATGCTCTCGATTCGAAAAGAAATTCAGGCAGTTGAAGACGGCACTGTGACTGCCGAAGCTTGTGTAACGCATCAAGCGCCACACACACTGGATGACCTCGTTGATGAAAACTGGGATCGTCCCTACACGCGTGAAGAGGCAGTTTTCCCGAGCAACCACACTCGGCAAGCCAAGTTTTGGCCAACTGTAAATCGAATCGACGATGTCTACGGAGATCGAAATTTTGTCTGTTCATGCCCTCCTGTCTCAGATTACGAAGAGGAAGAGTGATTTAGACAGGACTACTTAGGTACCGTTGATTGCTTAGCAGGAATTCAGGAAAACCATGCAGCGGGCTCGTTTAATTATCGATCCACCCTCGACTGGCAGTTGGAACATGGCAGTCGATCAGGCGATTTTGGAAACCGCCGATCTGACTGGCTTGGTCACGCTCCGTTTTTACCAATGGAGCCAACCGACATTGTCGCTTGGGTACTTTCAAAAACACGCCGACCGAGAGCAGCATTCTTCCAGCCTGAACTGCCCACTAGTTCGGCGCCGCACTGGGGGCGGCGCGATCGTACACGATCGCGAACTCACCTACAGCCTTTGCGTACCGAGTTCCAACCGCTGGTCATCGCAAAATGAAGAACTCTACGATGCGATTCACCAAATAATCATCGGTGTTTTAAAAGAAGATGGCCTAACAACTGCTTTGTATCGTGATTCGACGGCCGCTGCGAACCTCGCCGAACATCCGCCCGAACTGCATGGCATTGGAAATTCTCCCAGTCCAGTCGATCCCAAGGCGTTTCTGTGTTTCCGGCGACGCTCTCCGGGAGACGTTGTTTTTAATGGACATAAGATTGTTGGAAGTGCCCAACGGCGGTTGAAGAACTCCCTGCTTCAACACGGCAGTGTCTTGTATGGGAAGTCTAGTTCTGCCCCGGAATTGTACGGCATCAACGATCTTAGTGGTTCGAAATACACCTTTGCTGAGTTGGCAAGTCGCCTTCTGCCCTCAATTGAAAATTATTTAGGAACCAACATGGATCGGCAAAATTTGACGGAACCGGAAAATATAGCGGTCAAACGAGTCCAAAATAGCCACTTTAGAAACCCTAAATGGCTTAACCGGAGCTAGACCCGTCCTTATCTTTTATAAATCAAATCTAATATGTGGTCGCTTCCAAAAATTTGTTGTCAAATGTCAACATAGCGAACGAATTTCATCTACAATTGGCGGATATCACACAGTTTGACTTTCCTTCTTTGTTGAACATAATGATGGAAATTCGAGACTCATTTTACTGTGTGTCGCAATTGAGGTGTTTTTGCGACACGGAATGAGTCACAGGCGATCCTGAAATCGAGGGGACGAAACGGAATGCAAGTAGTTTTAAGAGTTGTCGGTGGTAAGAATGATGGTCGTGAGATCACTATTGCTGTTCCGAGATTCATCATCGGACGTGGAGACACCGCCCATCTTAGGCCTGCCAGCGACTTAGTTAGTCGCGAACATTGTGAAATTCTTTTCGGTGACGGAAAAGTAGTGATCAACGACCTTGCCAGTCGAAACGGTACATTTGTTAATGGTAAGCAACTGACCGAAACCCATGTGGCCAAATCTGGCGATTCACTTCGGATCGGCCGCCTCCAGTTTGAGGTCGTAATTGACCCAGTTAAGGCAAGTGCCAAGAAACCAAGAGTTGGTGATGTGGTCGAAGCCGCTGCAAGAACTGCACAAAATAAAAGACCTTCGCTCGAAGACAGTATTACCGATTGGCTTACCGACGCAGAAGACGATCCCAACACCGCTGAACGCGACGCCATTGCCTCTTCTGAAACCATTCAGCTGAATCTTGAGGAAACGAGTGTTTTCGGCACATCTAAAAAAGATTCGACCGCGGAAAATAGTGGAGACGAAGAATCACCTTCCGCAGATGGTCCAAAAAAATTACCACCCATGCCCAAACATCAGCATGACAACTCAACAAGCGCCGCCGATGATGTCCTGAAAAAGTTCTTCAACCGTCGTTAAACGATATTACGCTGACAACTGAGATCTTCCACAGAGCCTTTCTTTACCAAGAAGCGGCTCTTTTTTTGTTTTTTCAATATATTTGCCAATTTCAATCCCCTCGAATCGAAATAGGAATGTCTCAGCCTACAGACAATTGTAGGCGAATATTCCAAAAATACTCAGAAACCGCAGCGATCTGAAAACCTTAGCTGAACTTTATGAGTATTGCCTACATAATTCTGAAAGCGAGTGTGCAATTTGGCTGAAGAACTTCCAATTTTGGTGAACCAGTGTATCGCGGGGGATCAGCTTTCCTTCAGTAAATTAATCCGTCGATTCCGCGGACAGGTTTACGGCCTTTGCTTTCGCATGCTTGGGCAGCGAGAAGACGCTGAAGACGCCATGCAGGAAACCTTTGTTCGTGTCGCGAAAAACCTCCATCGCTGGGATCCAGAGCGAGCCTTCGAGCCTTGGCTGTTAACGATTGCCGGTAACCGCTGCCGAACTCGCTTAGCCCAGCGAATGCGTCGGCCCGGAACACTAACCCTCGATCATCCCGTTGCAGATCATTCTGTAGATGAAAGCAAAGCCAAACTTCTCTCCGAGGAACTGGACCACGCGCTCCTAACGGTTAGAAAAGAGTATCGCGACGCATTCGTGTTATTCCACAAAAATGAAATGTGTTACAACGAAATCAGCGAGTCACTCGATATTCCATTAGGAACCGTGAAGACCTGGGTTCACCGGGCACGGCGCGAGCTGATCATGAAATTACGAACACGAGGAGTGCTAAATGAAGAGAACTGACACCCTCCATTGCAGCGATTTTGAGAACCGCATTCACCAACTTTTGGATGACCGTTTAATTTTGAGTGCTGACGCAAGGCTTACTGAACACGCTACCCGATGCTCCGAATGCTCGGTGTTGCTGCAAGATTACGAAAAAATGGAATCAGCTTTTACGTGCGACACCACTGTTCAAGGACTGCCTGCTCCCGCCTCAGTGATTACCACCGAATTTCTTACACGGAACACGAGTATCATTTTGGCGTTGGTCGCGACACTCGTAATCTCATTGAATATTTACAGCAGCTACCTAACTAAGATTAATCCTCCTGCCGTAGTTGTTGCCAAAATAACGACTCCCCCCGCTATTGGTCTGTTTAACACCGAGTCGGTGCCAGCAAAGACAACTCGCCGCGAAACGAAACGCACAACGGTAGCAACTTCCGATTCACAATCGCTCTTCGAATTTTCGCTTGCCCACTCAATCCATGGGCCTGAGTTCCCCAGAATTCCCACTTGGCAATCGATCTCTCCTCAATTTGAGTTACTTAAACCCTGGATAGATCGCTCCAAACCACTTTTAGATTACTCGCCCGCACTTTTCCCGGTTTGTCATCTTGGTTATCAATGGACTGAAACGATCAAAATTATCCAACAGTCACTCCTCGATTCCAACAAACAACCGGGAATCGGTAAATGGGAACAATCGACTAACTTTAGAACTGCATAATTTGCTTTAAAAGACGTTTTCCATTTCGCCCGCTTGCATCGAACCCGCAGCTAGTTTGCCAGCACCGCCCAAACCTCCTCACTGATCTTGCGGCGACGTTTCAGTTTCTCTAACTTTCCTCGAGTTTATCCGCGTGTTCGCGCTAAAACGGAACACCGGACAGCTGTTTTCAACTTGAGCAAATGACGAGAAATGCAACCATGTTCCCAGCGACAAACGCTTCACTTCGCTACCTAACGATTCTCTCTGTTGGTGCGTTGGCAATGCTCATTCTTACAGTTTCGACAGGATGTAAACTTGGTGCCAACCGACATAATGCCATCGGATGCCAAGCCTACAATCAGGGACAAATCACAACAGCGATCGCAGAATTCAACAAAGCGATTGAAATGAATCCAAATGACGCCGATGCCATCTACAACCTTGGTGCAAGCTATTACGCCCTCGGCAAGCAAACAAAAAACCTTCAAGCAACACAAAGTGCCGAACAGCTCTATCGACGCACGATAGCCATTGATGATCAACATCAAGAAGCCCATCGCTCACTGGCCGTGTTGCTGATTGAGACCGGTCAGGAACAATATGCTTTTGACCTCATTAGCTCATGGAAAAATCGCTATCCAACCTCGACCGAACCAGTCGTGGAATTGGCCAAACTCTATCAGGAATATGGCGACAACAGTCGTGCCGCTGATTTGCTTGTTGACGCACTGAAAATCAATCCAAATGATGTCCAGGTTTTAGCGGCAATGGGATCAGTCAGGGAAGCTCAAGGTCAGGCTAAATTAGCGTTGGACAGCTACGCCAGAGCACTCCAAGTAAATCCGAAGCAACCTCAAATCGCAGCAAAAGTGGCCAGCCTACAAAACCAATTGGTTCAACAATTCGGCTACAACTCTCCGACTGGCGTTACCGCGAACGCAGCGACCCCCGCTCCCGCGAGATATGGCTCAACAACTCCCTACTCAAAGTTTTAATTTGAGAACGAGCGAGAGTCTTAAAAGAGCTGCCTTTTTAGAATTCCATCGCATTCCCCAGATTGAATCGATAAAAATTTCAAACCGAAAAAACTACCTAAACCGAATCAATTCCGAGGCTTTTCTTTCCTACTCTTTTAGCGGCTAAGGGCATCCTGAGCTCTGCGGAGGAATTGACACTATAAATGACGATTAACGTCAATGCAGTTGCCCCAAGAAAGCACGCGCTGTGCAGCGTACTTTCAAATCTTAAATTGTCCGTGGGATCTTAAACGGAAACTGCGTCTTGGCTTTCCCTTGCCGCACTTTTCACCCTCATAATCGACGTTTAGAATCGATCAAGTTCGGTCGGCATGGCTTTTTTCTGCTCCGAATCCAATTGGTTTTTGTAAGACAAAACTGGAAGGACGCCTTTACTGATTCTACGATCAGGACGAGGTGCAACTGACGCCTGTGATTTCGAGATTCCTGAATCTAGGGTTAATTTTCCCACCAGATAACACTCCAAACTAATTCGCCGAATACTTTCGCGTCTTTTTTTCGACATCCTTTGAGACAACCATGACCAAGACGACATCTCGCGTATTTAATTTTTCAGCAGGGCCAGCAGTACTTCCCGAGGTCGTATTAGAGCAAATTCAAAGTGAAATGCTTTCTCTTCCCGGCGTCGGCTCGAGTGTTCTTGAAATTAGCCATCGGAGTAAGGATTTCGATGAGATCCTTAATGATGCAACCGCTCGAATTGCTGAGCTGACCAACCTACCGGACACTCACGAAGTACTCTTTCTGCAGGGTGGCAGCGCCCTTCAGAATGTCATGATGCCGATGAATTTTTTAACCGAAAAAAGTCAGACAGCGGATGTCATTGTGACGGGAGCATGGGGTAAAAAAACTGCCGCCGAGGTCTCTCGATTTGGAAACCTCAACATTGCTTGGGATGGCAACGACTCGAGTTACAACAAAGTGCCAAAACAAGACGAACTACAACTAACTCCAAACGCAGCCTATTGCCACTTAACCTCCAACGAAACCATACACGGAGTTAAGTACTGGGATTTACCCGAGACGGGAGACGTTCCACTACTGGTCGATAAGTCATCCGATCTTTTTTCAGAACCAATCGACATTGAGAAATACGGATTAATTTACGCCTGTGCCCAAAAAAATGCAGGGATCGCAGGAGTGAATGTTTTGATTTTGAAAAAAGAACTACTAGACCGCTGCGATGATCGCTTGCCAAGTTATCTCGATTATTCAAAGCATTCGAAAGCTGGTTCACGATTCAATACGCCACCAACCTTTGCGATTTATGTGACCGGCCTCGTTTGTAAATGGCTACAAGAAGAAAAAGGCGGGTTGGCGAGTATAAGCCAATTCAATCAGGACAAGGCAAGCCTTCTGTACAACGAGATTGACAAAAGCAGTGGTTTCTATTCGGGCCATGCTGCAAAAGATGACCGATCGATTATGAACGTCGTGTTCACATTGAAGACCGAAGATTTAGAAACCCAATTCCTCACCGAAGCAACTCAAGCCGGTTTGACCACTCTCAAGGGACACAGAAGCCTCGGAGGAATTCGTGCGTCGATCTACAACGCAATGCCGATCGAGGGCGTTGAATCACTAGCTCAATTCATGGCAGATTTTGCCCGGAAGAACGGTTAACAAAGGACGAAATCAAAATGTCTGTTGCCACTCAACCACCGCTAAAAACCTCTACAAAATCGAAAGACAACCCAATGGCGCGTATCATTGTTCTCGACGACCTAGCTGCAGAAGGCTTGGCCAAACTGGAATCCGCGGAAGGAATTACTTTTGACATCAAAATTGGTCTCAAAGGTGAAGAACTTCGTGAAGCGCTTACCCACTATGACGGCGCGGTCTGTCGTAGCGGTGTGAAAATCACAGCCGAAACGCTAGAGGGAAATAAGTCACTCAAAGCCATCGTCCGCGCAGGGGTCGGAACAGACAATATCGATAAATCGACCGCGACGCTCCTGGGTATCGTCGTTATGAATACACCCGCTGGCAACACCATCAGCACGGCTGAACATACAATGGCCCTCTTGCTCGGCCTCTCTCGAAAGATTGGCCCCGCCTACTCAAGCTTACAAGCTGGGCGATGGGATCGAAAGAAATTTAAAGGGTCCCAAGTCAGTGGCAAAACCCTCGGTATCGTCGGCCTGGGTCGAATTGGCTTGGAAGTGGCTTCGCGAGCACGGGCATTTGGCATGGATGTTATCGGCTATGATCCCTTTCTGTCGTCCGAACGAGCCGAGGATCTTGGCATCACTAAAGTTGCCCAAGTAAGTGACCTTCTACCAAAAATTGACTACCTAACCGTCCATACACCTTTAACCCCCGAAACCAAGGGGCTGATTGGCCACGAGGAAGTCAAATTAATGAAGCCGAACGCTAGGCTGGTCAATTGTGCCCGCGGCGGCATCTACGACAACGATGCCTTAATTGCTGGGCTGGAATCCGGGCAACTAGGCGGTGTAGCACTAGACGTTTACCCGGAAGAACCGTGCACCGACAATCCGCTTTTTCAAATGGACAATGTGCTGTGCACTCCGCATCTAGGTGCGAGCACTGATGAAGCTCAAATCGAAGTTGCGGTAGAGGCCGTCGACCTATTGGTTAATTTCTTGACCACCGGCGAAATTAAATCAGCAGTCAATACGATTTCGCTTGATCCAAAAACACTCAACGATCTCCGAAGCCATCTCGACGTTGCCCACCGACTTGGAGTTCTACTTGGGCAATGGCATGGCGCGGCAATCGAAAAATGCGAACTTGAATTCCAGGGCGATATTTCAGAAAAAGATACGCGGCCTCTAGTCTCCGCATTCTGTGCAGGACTGCTCGGTCACGTGACCGACGATGCCAACATTATCAACGCCGAGATGCTTTGCCGTGAACGAGGCATCGATATTTCCCGAACTTCCAATTCAGATACGGGTGACTTTAGCAGTTCTATTACCGCAACGGTTTCCGGGGAAAGTGTCACGCGGACGGCAACAGGAACGCTGTTTGGAAAAAGCATGCCTCGGCTGGTCCGACTGGATGAGTATCGGACAGAAACTTACATGGATGGCAATCTTCTGATCTTCAACCACTCTGACATTCCAGGAATCATTGGCTACGTTGGCAGCGTGCTCGCCGAAGAACAGGTCAACATCGCTCAAATGGCGGTCGGACGCGAGGGGGACCAAGGCGGATCGGCAATCGGCATTCTCAATGTGGACTCCATCGTTTCCACTCCAACACTCGAACGTGTGCTTGAAAATGATGCCATCGACTCTGTACACCTAATTAATTTACCTGCCTTTGACGAGCTTCCTGATTGGCTGGTTTAAGACTGACCATCCGACCAAACTCACCAAAAACCAATTTGATTACGATCAAAGCCCGTGGCATTGTAAAATGCCGCGGGCTTTTTCGTCGACATCTTCTAGGTCTCTGACTACTCTAGAATAAAACGGTTTGTACAGATCTACCCTCGGACCGCATCCAACCCTTATTTCTTCTCGCATTACTCATACAAGACCATGAATCTCATTGTTGGTGCGGTGATTCTGCTTACGCTGCTTGGCAGCGAACTGACCGGTTCCCAACCTGTCAAGTACGAACAACTTTGGCTAACGATATTGATGGTGGGTGTCTTGGCAATTTTGGTCCCGGGTCTCGCAATATTTCAAACCTATTTCGTTTCGATTCAAGTCCCACTCAATCAAGTAGACGTCAAACAGCGGGACCAAGTCATTGCACGACTCTCAGCCTGTCACAGCGCTGTCTGGTTGTCGGCGAGCCTCGCCACTGTCTGGGCAATTCGCTGGCAAGATGTTGTGCGTGGCACCTGGCAACTCGATCGCTGGCCTTTACTGGATGAGTTCTTCATTTTACTGCCGGTAGTTTTTTCATTATTCACGTCTTGGATAATCTTCTCAGACCTCACCAAAGAAAAACCGAAAACGGGTTCGTTGTATTTTTCAATGAAAAGAAAAATTGGATTAACCTGCATTCGATTTCAGTCGTGCCTGCTCTTCGTCATATTTCCCGCAGCAACGATCATCCTCATTCGAGACCTTGAACCGTATCTTGCCAACTTTAACACTTATGAAAAATCGATAAGTTTCGCGGCTTTATTTGTGACACTCGCTGCCGGCCTTCCCGTGCTTTTATTGACAGCTTGCTCCCATACGAACTTCAATGACCAAGTTCTTGAAAGCCAAATCAAATCCATATTTATCCAAAACCGAATTTCCTTGAGGAGACTGCGAATATGGCGAACGGGAAATCAAGTCGCCAATGCTGTCGTCGTTGGCCTCATTCCTCACTACCGAATGATGTTACTTTCTGACCAACTGTTAAACTTATTCCCACGGAACGAAGTTCTGGCTATTGCAAGACATGAGGCAGGGCACGTGATGCTTTGGCACACCTTTACGCGACTCTGCTTTATCACCCTTCCAGTCTTGGCAATTGCTCAGACACAGTCCCAATGGACTGGTTTGCCAACTTCTGTTTTTGACGGGGGCCTGATGCAATGGCCAAGTGTGGCATCGACAGTACTGCCAATCGGGATTTACCTGGCGTTTCTCTTGATTAGCCTCCCATGGATCTCACATCAAATGGAACACGAGGCCGATATTTTTGCCTGCCAAACCCAAAGTGCGAATAGAGTCGAACCTGATTCAGATTACACGAACGATCTAAGAAACGCCTTGCTGCGTCTGGCTGCATTAGGCAGGGGATATTACGAAAAACAAACACTACTCCACCCAAGTCTCAAACAGCGTATTGAACTGATTGAAAAACTTGAATCGAATCCGAACAAGATCAATCAATTTAAACGATCTTTTTCAAGGCGCCGCAATTTCGTGCTTGTCTGTTTTACCGTGATCTGGAGCTCGCTTACGCTGCTGTAGAAATGGTCACTGGGAGCGATGAATTCGTCGATCCCCAAAATCAATAGTCGCTAGTACTCCTCTAGAACTTCTTCGACTAGCAGAACCCAACCGATCAAAAAAAAAGCGACGCCTTGCAGCGTCGCTCTCTATTTTTCAATTACTGGTCAAATTAGAAACCACCTCCAGGTTGTCCGCCCATTTGCAACAGCATTGGCAGATTTTCCATTTGCTTACTAAGAAAATCTCCCAAACCCTTGGGAGCTGGAATTTTGACAAGTACTTCGCGGCCGCTTCCCTTCGCTTTAAGTGCCTTACTGATCACCCCCAGCATCTTGGCTGCTTCGGGATCCGTACCTTCAACCATGGGCATGACTTGTTGCATCGACATCTTTGCCAACCCCAACATCGCATCGACACCACCTCGTAGCTCTTTAGCTTTTTCGTCATCCACCCCGGTTGCCTTAATCGTCAAAAGATCTTCTTCGTTCATCCCAACCATGATTGAAAGGTCTTGGACATTATTAAGCAAGTCAATAAACATTCCTGCAGGACCGTTGCCTCCAGCCTGTTGCTTGCCCATCTCAACTAATTCAGTGACCAATCCCTTTGCCCCCGCAAAGTCCATCGCCATCCGAATCGGAACTTCCGGAGAGTCTTTCGCAGCCGCCATCAAATTGTCAGTTAACAACTTTCGGTTCGGATGAAAAAGGTATTTCTTAGTTCCCAGTTCGACTGTCTTAGAATCAACAACCTGCATGTACACTAAGCCTGCAGGAACGGGACCATCCGCGGGCATTTCGTAAAATGTCTTCCCATCGTTTTCAACAGTTTCAGCTGATTCAGAGTCAATCTCTACAAGTAGCTTATCGACGGCAGCTTCCGTGTTGAAATAAACTTTCACAAAGAAATCAAATTTGACCTCTCCAAATTGGGCCATCATAGCCTCCTGCATACTCTGAGGCAGGCTCATTGCCCCGAACACTCGGTCGATCTCATTTGGACCAGGCTCATCCTCCGAAGCTACCCCCGCAAGCTGCGCTTCCATCCCGAGCTTTTTCCCAAGGACACTATTTCGCATGTCATCTAGACGCAAATCAAATACAACGACCGCTTTGTCTTTTTCATCAAGCGTGCCCGTCTGAGCAAGCAACGATGAGCAAACCATCGTTAATAACAGAAAAAATGAAGATGCAAAAACTCGCATACCTTAACTCCTCGTGGTTTCAAAAAAAAATTGCAAGAACGCCCCTGCATACCAGGGGCGACTGTTAATTAGGGAAGCAATTAAGCATACCCTGTTTTCAGTCAGAATGTTTCGATTTAATTAAATCCAATGCTGTCCGCAGTGCGTCGTCTATTTTAGCTGGGTTTTTACCACCAGCCTGGGCTAAATCAGGCTTACCACCCCCTCGCCCATCTACGACGGCCGCGACTTCGCGAATCCAATTACCAGCACTGTACCCCCGCTCAACAAGATCACGAGTCATTCCAGCAGATAGCATAACCTCTGAATCGCCGGAACTGGACGCTAATAAAATCGCGGCAGGATTTGTTTTTTTACGGATTTGGTCAATCAACTGAACCATTAACCCGCGGTTTGCATTAGGCAGTTGATAGGTAATGACTCTGACATCACCAACCAATTCCGCTGCTGCAATTAACTCGTCTACGTCAACGTTGCCGGCTTCACTCAATCGCTCGAGCTCCTCCTCGAGAGCGACCACCTCTTGCAACATTACATGTACGCGATCTGCCACCTGAAGAACCGGAACGTTGAGAGCTCGAGCTGTGTGCCGCATAATGCTACGCAATTCAAAATAATCGGCATCAGTCGCCTCAGCCGATTCATGCTTCTCAAAGGTCGGCAGAACCTCCGAAGATTTACGCCCCGAACTAAGCTGTTTCTTGAGGCTCTTCACCTTCTGGCTAAGATGAGTCACTGCAACCGGAACGTCCGTCCAAACCACCGATAGATCCGCAGCCAACTTACGACAGTCCTCCATAATCCGGATCTGGTTTTCCCTCGCCTTGACTCCGGTCCACGCATGGATGCGACGGGTTCCCGCTCCCATGTTTTCCTCGGAATAGATTTCAAACGCGTCTACGTCGCTTGAGCTGGAGACATGGATCCCTCCGCACAGCTCTTTACTGAATTCGCCAATGGACACCATTCGTACGGGATCAGGATACTTCTCGCCAAACAACATCATTGCCCCTTGCTCACGAGCGTCGGACAATGGCAAAATTTCGGCTGTCACTGGCACGGCGGCGCGAATCTTTTCAATCGTCTGCTGTTCGATCAAGGCCAGCTGTTCCTCAGGCACAGCGTCCATATTCGCAAAATCAAAACGAAGCACATCATCAATTACTCGAGAGCCACGCTGCTGAGCATGCTCACCAAGATGTTCTTGCAGTGCGTGATGCAACATATGAGTGGCACTATGCGCCCGGCAAATCCCTTGCCTGCGTTCCTCATCGACATGGGCCCGAATCTCGTCTCCGAGAGAAAGCGTTCCCTCTGTCATTTGACCAGAGTGAATAATGAGCCCGCCATCCTTCTGCGTATCTTCTACCTGGAACTTCCCAGTAGCTCCTTCAATCCAACCGGTATCACCAACCTGACCGCCGGATTCTCCATAAAACGGTGTCTCCTGCAAAACGATGAATTGCTTCCCCTCAATCACTCCCATCGATTCACACGCCTGCTGTTTCAGCACGCGCTTTTCCGTAATTTGATTTTTAACCCGCTCCATCACTTCGGTGACTTCTTCAAACTCGAAGTACATTCCAATGATTGAGCTTTGCAATTCAGAGGCTTCGTAACCGGAAAACAGCGTCGACTTATGCTCTTTTTTGATCTCATCGAGAGGGCCAGCATCGCCCATGACTGTTTTCTCACCAGTATTACTTACGTCGCCATGCTCCAACATCCACTTCTCAAATTCAGCCCAATCAAAACCTAAACCGTGATGCTCCGCGACTGATTCAGCAATCGTCGGAGGCACACCATGGGTTTGATAGACATCAGCGACTCGCTGGGCGTCAAGTTTTGTCTGCCCATTAGCCATTGCCTCTTGAACGATTTTTTCAACGCGGGGAATACCACGATCAATTACCGAGTAAAAACTTTTCTCTTCCTCTTCGACCACCGCGACCACGCGACCGACCGATTCCCGAAGCTCGGGGTACGGCCCCCCCAACTGGTCGACTACTGCCGGCACCAACTGAAAAAGGAAAGGATCTCTCAGTCCCATGTCGTAGCCTTGCAACACCGCACGCCGAAGAAGGACTCGCACCACCGATTCTTCAGCTTTGGCACCAGGATAAACGTTCTCGTGAATCGCCACCGAGCAGGCGCGGATATGATCGGTAATTCGACGCAATCGACGGCCATTATCTGAATTGGCTTCATAATTAACACCGCAAACCTCTGCAGCAGCATTCACGATCGGCATGAGCGTGTCGATATGAAAGTTAGTGGAAACCCCCTGCAGTGTCGCAGCGGTACGCTCCAATCCCATTCCTGTATCAATATTCTTATTGGGCAGTGGGAGCAAATTATTGGGTGGATCACCTTCGCGATCAAACTGGGTAAATACCAGATTCCAAATTTCGCACTCAGGACCTTCATCTGGGTGATAAAAGATTTCACTACAAGGTCCACATACGCCGTCAGGACCAGCCGACGGGGCACTCGCTGGCCAAAAATTTTCCTTTTCGTCGAGCCGTCGGATTCGATTCAACGGCAGTCCGACTTCATTATGCCAAATGTTTGAGGCCTCATCGTCATCCAGATAAACCGTGACAGACAACCGATCTTTTTCTAAACCAAGCCATTTGGATTCGGTTAAAAACTCCCACGCCCAATGAATCGCTTCCCGCTTGAAATAATCTCCAAAGCTAAAGTTTCCAAGCATCTCGAAAAATGTGTGGTGGTAGGCAGTCCGCCCAACATTCTCAATGTCACCCGTTCGCAGACACTTCTGAGAACTCGTAGCACGGGTGAATTCCAGCTCGACCTTTCCAAGAAAATGGTCCTTAAATTGGTTCATACCCGCCGGCGTAAATAGTACCGATTTGTCCCACTTGGGGACCATCACATCACTCGGGCAAACCGTGTGGCCTTTTGTTTGAAAAAATTCGAGATATTTGGATCTTAATTCGTCGGTTTTCATTGTCTTTTCCGGAAACGGGGCAGTTCAACTAATATATCGCCGAAAGGCCAAATCGACCAGAACGATCACTTCTCGAGCACTCGAATTTAGGATTTTAAAAACAACCAAAACCAACGTTTTTCACAAACGGCTTCTTTAGAATTGAGCCAGAAACTGCTCCACTGCCGCCCAATAGCCGGCATGGTCTGAAAATTTGGGCCATAGCGCCCGTGCCCCGTGATTCCCATTCGTGCCAGGCACGTAGGAAGTTTTCGCTTGAGCAGGAACAGCATCAAAAATCCCTTTCCATCTGGGAGCCTCCGCCTTGGATGACGTAATAAATAGGGGCACCTTAATTTTCGAAGCAGATTTCTCGATCCACCGATCGCTTCTACCCTCACCGCCAAAATATTCTCCCGGCGAAAAGGCCATCACGCCGCTGACCAAGTCAGGATTTTCGCCAACAATCCGTAGAGCCAACGAAGAACTGTACGAACTGCCCCATAAAATCAATTTAGCCTTGGGATAGTTTTTTTGAGACCATTTGATTGCGGCGATCATATCTCTTTCAGCATCAACAAACTCGGTGGTTTTACTCTGAACAACCGCTTCTCGATGTATCTCATTTGTGACACCATTCACCTCACCACCGGATCTTTGATCAATCGCGAGACACTGGAAGCCTAACTTATTTAACCGCGGAGCAATTTGGCGGTACTCTCCCCGCGACCACCCCGCCTGGTGACAAAGCACGATCATTGGTGCGTCAGCATCTAGCGAGCGTTGATAAAGATCAGCGGTAATCACCAACCCATCCAGCGATTTAAATTTCACCTGCTCAAAATCTTCAGGTTTCAGGGAAGATTCGTTTAATTTCATTTTTGGCAATTCTGGAATCACCAACGGCCACTTTGCTAATTTAATTTGGACGGTCACAGAGTTCCCTGCACGAAGAAGATTAAAAGTGATTTCGTCACCAACCCCATGCTTGGATGTCATCTCTCGAAATTGCCGAAGCGACTTTATTTGGCTGTTCTCAAAATTTGCAATTTGATCTCCAGGCTTTAATAGCCCTTTCGCCGGAGAAGCATCAACTGTTTGGATGACAACAATTCCCTTTCCATCATCAGCCATCTGATAATGAACCCCTAAAAACCCACGCTCATCGGCAACGCCAGACTGAGCTCTGGCCGAATCGACAAAAATCGAATCCATGAAAAGATAAATGGCAACCAAAACGAACGCGCCTATTAAATTCGTTTTCAATACAAACATCGCTTAAGCTCCAACCATCAGATTTGGTTTACAATCCTCAAAGCTTGCATTCTAACGCTTGAAAGCAGCGTTAGAAAACATCTGAACCATGAATTAATCGAGCATTCAACAATCGGCAACACGGGCTGTAAAACAAAACCGTTTAGGAACGCATACTCGCAATTGCCGTCTTGAAACACGAGAGGCAGCAATAAAAAAACCGGCCACAATGGGCCGGTTAAGATCGGTTTCAGTAGCTCATTCAGACAGTTGGAGGACTGATAGCTATTAAGCAAATTCAATCAATGCAGAATCAAAAGGCTGCGTTAAATCGAAAAGCAAATTCTGTTAGCTCTTAGGTGGGTGGGCTTTCGCGTCTTTGTCGATTCCCTCGAGCACTTCACTCATATCTTCAACATAGCCTCCGGCCTCGAGAACTTTCCGACGAATCTCTTCACAGACATCCTTATTCTCGATTAGGTAATTTCTAGATTTCTCTTTTCCCTGCCCGAGATGAGTCCCATCGTATTTGAACCATGAGCCGCTTCTCGCAACGATTTTATGAGCAACTCCGAGATCGAGAACATCTCCTTCGTAACTGATCCCATTGGTGTGCATCATATCGAACTCCGCGATTCGGAACGGTGGAGCGACCTTGTTCTTGACAATTTTCGCTTTTACTCTTTGCCCGACTTGAACATCGCCGTCTTTTAAAGCACCAATTCGACGAACGTCAATTCGAACCGAAGTATAAAACTTCAACGCACGACCACCGGGAGTCGTCTCTGGACTTCCAAACATAACCCCAATTTTTTCACGAATCTGATTAATGAAAATCGTACATGTTTTGCTGCGGGAGATCGCTCCAGTCAGTTTTCGCATGGATTGACTCATCAATCTCGCTTGCAAACCAACGTGTGAATCACCAATCTCACCGTCCAATTCTTTCTTCGGAACGAGAGCAGCCACAGAGTCAACGACAATCACGTCAACTGCGTTAGACTTGACCAGCATCTCAACAATTTGCATTGCTTCTTCACCGCTACTGGGTTGCGAAACAAGTAAGGTATCGAGGGAAACACCCAATTTTTTCGCCCAAGTCGGATCAAAAGCGTGCTCCGCGTCCACAATCGCTGCGATGCCTCCGGACTTCTGTGCCTCCGCGATCGTATGCAAAGCGAGCGTTGTCTTACCACTCGACTCCGGACCGTAAATTTCAATAATTCGCCCACACGGCAATCCACTTCCACCGAGTGCCATATCAAGCGAAAGGCTTCCTGTTGAGATACCGCGTATCTCCTGTTTGGAATCGTTCCCAAGAGCCATAATCGACCCCGAACCAAACTGAGCTTCAATTTGCTGAACCGCAGTCTTTAAAGTCTCGTGCTCTGAGAGCATTTTATCGACTGCAGCCACTTCGCCTTTTTTCTTGGAATTACCAACAGCTTTTTTAGACGCTGATTTCCCGGAAGATTTTGCTTTTGCCATGGGTGTCTCTACTTTACGATTTGGGGAGGAAGCCTTGGTTACCGTCGGTGCTTTTACTTGTTTCTGCTGAGATCCACTACCAGCTTTTGCTGGTACAGTGCATTTGGATTCAGCCAACGCAGTTTTTACGTTACTCTTGGGTGTAGTCGTAGTCGCCATCTTATCTCCTGCTAGGAATCGAGTAATCTCTCAAGGCTTCGCAGAAGTTTCATTGGAACGGGCTTAAAACTTTCGCTTCAACCGCTTCCGACGAAAACTACGATACGACTCGCAAAACCGGTTTACAAGTGCCTTCAACTATAAGATTCGCAGTTGATTGGACACGTATGGTCAATCCATCCGCTTTTTTTAGGGAAATTGAGAATTTCGGCTAAAAACCAAACTAGCTCAATTTTGTACAGTTATCGAGAATTTAGCAACCCGAACTTTAAACAAACCTCAATTGACCCGCTTAAGTCTTCAGGCCCCGCTCTTTGACTATCCCAACGCTCGACAACTCTTCTTCTCGCAAACCCGCTCGGTCCGCTGCTTCTTCCAAGAAGTAGTTAAGCTCCGCCTGGTCGTCCGCGTGCAACACATCGTAGGCATGTGCTGGACTTCTCGCGTGATAAAGCTGTTCGACCAAGTTCATATCTTTGACGATAGCGGTCGCAAACGCGGCAATCACCTCAAGATGGCGATTGCGTTCCAATTCGGGGGTTGCCAGCAATAACACCGCATGCACTAAACGTCCATCCGGCGCCCCAAGGTCCAATCCCTTGCTACTCAACCCCAGCACTCCCCGCATCTCAGCACCCTCGTCAAGGATTGCGTGCGGAATCATCAAACCTCGACCTACGCATGTCGTTTCTTCAGCATCTCTTTCCAAGACCTGTTTGATAAAATCATCCTGCGGCAATTTGATCGTCGAAGTACTGTACAACTGTCCGGCGAGATTTCGAATGACGCCTTCTTTCGAATCACCATCGAGCCCGACAGAAATACGTTGCTCTTGTAAGAAATCCAGCAATCTTGGCCGGTCATTATGGTCTTCACCTGCCTTCAAAATTGACAATCGCGTAGCACTTGGACCTAGCAACTGATTGATTGCCAGCGCCGCCAGCCCCACTGTATTTACAATTCCTTTGACCTCAGGATCGAAACTCGGATCACTGGAGACCAACAGAATCAATCCAACCGCCACACCACCATGAGGCAGCAAGGCTATTCCAAGATAATTTCGCACATTCTTTGTTCCGCCCGACAGCGTCATCGACGTGTAAGCGCTCAGAACTTTGGCAATCAACCGGGCAAAGAAATACAACAACACCAAAGCGAGTGCCTGGGGCACCAAACCAAAATCCAATCTCATTCCCGCAAACGTAAAGAACAAGGCGAACAGGACTCCACCGATCGACTGCAAATAAGCTTCACACGAACGAACAAGATCATGGCGAAGATTGGTAACTGCAATTCCCGCAAACGTACAAGCCAGAATTCCACCCGAGGCCCCAAAACCGGATGCTAATCCCCAAGCAGCAAGCACGATGGCGACCATTGTGGGACCAAGGAAAGCCGGACTAACAACAGTCCGCGTCAGCAAGATCGCGATTCCAGCACAGGACAAACCGATTAAGAAGGTTGCACCAAATTGAAAAACGACCTCTTGTAGGGCAATCAACCAACCAACATCATCACCAAGGAAAGCAGCGACAAAAACAAACACCGCGACTGCCACCATATCGATCAAACCAATCACGGCCAGCAGCGTGCGGGTTAAAATACCACGTGCACGTGCCTCTTGAATCACAAGCACAGTGGTGCCGGGCGCACCCGCAATCGCGATTGCCGCCAAAAGAATTGCCGGGTTCCTCGTCATCAACTCACCGCCCGGTAACAACGGGCCGATGAAAAAAAGAATTGCTCCTACCACCACTGGCGTGATCAGCGACTCGCCCAGCAACAGAGCACCGACTCGTTTCTCAGCATTTCTAAGACTCGAAAAGTAAAGCGTCGCTCCCACCGTAAAGGCGATAAACCCAAGAACAAAATGCATGTAAGGAAGAAAGTTGTCTAACTCATTTACCCCAGCATTAGTCTCCATTCCGGGCAATTGGAATTGGCGGAGCAAAATCCCGGTTGCGATCCATCCAGTCACCTTGGGTAATCGAATGAGAGCAAATAACTCTCCGCCAATGATCCCTGCTATCAGGACTGTCGCAAAATTTAGCAGTGGATCATCAAGGGGGTAATCAACAGTTTGGCTGAAAAATGGCATCTAGATTCGATTGAAAATTGGAAGTGGGGCTCGATAAATAAATGTCTTCGTGGCATATCATAACCGACGATCTATCCCTAATTCAACAACGTTAATCACTTCGGCTTAAATCTCTTGACGAACACCTGTTGCCCCGCATCCGAAGGCACTGGGAACAAATTAAGACGATCTCTAGTTCGGCCCGATTAAAACTCACCCCCTCAGCTTAATTCTTGCCATCGGCGTATAACTTGGGCGACCACGCTCTGCATAACTCGCAAATACGATCACTTCGTCAACGTGACAGAACCCACCGTCGTGGCTCCTCAGTTTGTGAACCAATCTTAACAATTCCTCATTCCAGCGACCTCCTCGGGACAATCGCCCCAAGGTCATATGCGGGACATATTCATTTCTATCCTTATTAACGCCCCAATGATGCAGCACTCCTTCCAGTACCGAATAGAGTTCGCACAACTGTTCTCGACCTTGGTCGACGCCAATCCAGAGAGTCCGAGGCTCTTGGGCGCTGGAGAAACCATCCACTCCTTGAATTGACATCTCAAACGATTCGAGTGGTTCCACGGCATCCTTGATCAGCTTGCACAGTTCAGGCACCTCGACGTCGATAACTTCGCCGACGAAGTTCAATCCAACAAGTTGATTTTCTTGCTCTACCCAGCGGTACTGATCGCACAAAGCTTCCAATCGTCGCACGACTTTACCAACGTTATTATTGACTCGCTCCGAGACTTTCACAGCGATGAATGTTTTAATCTTTCCCATGCCGATAGTTTAATCGAACGCACCCGCTTTCGGCGAGGGGCTCAAAGTACCCTCCAAGCTGGTTGCAGATATTGCAAAAAACCCAATAATGAGGCCTTATTCTTTGTGAAGCTTTGACGGGACAAAAAAGTGACTGATAAAAACTACGACGTGTTTGGTGTTGGAAATGCAATTGTCGACACCCTCGCCCAGGTAGAAGACGAACTGATTTCAAATTTGAATCTCGGTAAAGGTGGAATGTCACTAATGGATACTGAGAATCAAGCTCAGGTTCTCAGTCAGTTGGAAAGTAAAAATCTCCGTCTCGCCTCGGGTGGTTCAGCAGCCAACACGATGGTTGCCATCGCTCAAAGCGGAGGAAGCGGTGTTTACTGCGGCAAAGTTGCACACGATACAAACGGTGAATTCTATAAACAAGATATGGAACAGAGCGGCATCGTATTCCCCGTACCGCTCGCCCCCGAGACTGCTTTACCGACCGGTACCTGCGTCGTTTTAACGACACCGGATGCTGAGCGAACAATGTGTACGCACTTGGGCATTTCGACAACGCTTACCAAATCCGAAATCGACGTCGACCTACTTTCCCAATCTAAGTGCAGTTACATCGAGGGCTATCTCTGGGATGCTGAAGAGCCAAGAGCAGCGTGTATCGAGGCATTTGAGCAATCCAAACGACTCGGCGTCACAACCGCATTCACGTTTTCTGATGCGTTCTTAATTGATCGATTCGCCGATGACTTTCACCGCGTCGTCAAAGACTATTGCGATATTATCTTTTGCAATGCTGACGAAGCGAAGCAGTTTTTCCAAACCGAAAACATCGACGAATGCACCACAAAAATGGCTGCCATTTGCGACCTGGCATTTATCACAGATGGCGGTGACGGGGCCTATGTCGTCGAAAAAGGGAACGTCTCCAAAGTCAATGGTTTCCCAGTGAATGCAATCGACACCAACGGAGCGGGTGACGCTTTTGCAGGGGGAGCCCTCTACGGCATTACTTCGGGCATGAACGCCAACAACGCAGCAAAATGGGGCAATTACTTCGCCTCTCGCGTCGTTGAAAACATCGGCCCCCGAATCGATGGCTCGTTGAAGGAACACGTCGATTCGGTGATTGGCTAATTCGGCAAGAATCCAATCTCAAAAAACGTTCATCTTTTTTTCACGGCTCGAACACGGGTTGTCAATCCTAACTCAACGGGTCGCCGCCTAGTTCAAAAACTAACTTGGCGACACCCCGTGTTATCCTTGAACGAAAATCACTACCCCAAGACTGCGCACTTCCCCCAGCACGAAACGAAAACCCTACTCGACGCGACTGACCGTTCTCATTTTTGTCGCAAATTCGCCTGCCAGCAGCCAGTCAAACATTACATAAGAATTACATTTGGCAAACAAGCCAAACGCAATTCCTGCGTCGCTTTTTCCTATACTTTTAGCAGTCGATCGCGAGGCCTCACCGGGCCACCGTTTTCGGATTCTCCGGTCGGACAAGCCCCACAGATAGGAATCTTTTCATGGCATCGGTAACGGAAACCACTCGGACGGAAACCACTCGGACGGAACCAGTCATTCGCGTGAAGCCAACGGTCACAAACTGCACAACGACAGATACACTTCCAAGCGGATCAAGTTCGGATTCCCAACACTCAATCATTGAGCATGCCGATGAAGATTCGGTAGCGCGACGTCTCGTCATTTTAGGGACCGTTCTTTTCCCCTTGGCTGGTCTAATAACGGCGATCTTTATTGCATCCCAATACGGAATGGTCCGTTGGCTCGACATCGTTATGCTTGTCGGAGGCTGGTATCTCACAGGCATGGGCATCACCATTGGTTACCATCGCATGTTAACGCATCGCTCTTTCGAAACAGTAACGCCGATCAGAGCATTCTGGACCGCCATGGGCGCGTTTGCCGTCGAGGGTTCGCCGATTGACTGGTGTATGGTCCACCGCAAACACCATCAGTTCTCGGATCATGAAGGCGACCCTCACTCACCTCATCTTCATAACGGTGGAATGCTCAATCAAATAAAAGGATTTTGGCATTCCCATACAGGTTGGCTCTTCAATTCGAACTGGTCCAAAGAGGAACGTGTAAAGTACGTCCCCGACCTTCTAGAAGACAAGATGTTAATGGCGATTGATAATCATTACGTCAGTTGGGTTACCGCTAGCCTATTAATTCCAGCCGCGATTGGCGGAGCAGCAACGCTTATGACTCCGGGAGTCTCCTTGTCCAGCATCGCCGCCGGAGCCGGACTTGGGTTACTTTGGGGTGGTTTGGCTCGCGTGTGCGTCTCTCACCATATCACCTGGTCAATCAATTCAATTTGTCACATCTTTGGTTCGCAAGATTACAAATCGTCGGACGACTCTCGAAACAATATCTTCTTTGGGTTTTTAAGCCATGGTGAGGGTTGGCATAACAACCACCACGCCTTTCCAACCTCGGCAAGACACGGGCTAAAATGGTGGCAATTTGATCTTAGCTGGGTCGTGATTCGAACGCTGGAAAAAATGGGGCTCGCCTGGAATGTAAAACTTCCCTCCCAAAAGCAACTTAACAGCCGTGCGCTTGATTAAAACATTCAGCCTCATTTAATAAATTGCTTGATGAGACTCTCCATCCAACCGCGTTAGCAAACTACGTAATGGGCAAGGTGACGGAGAAACTTGAACTTCATAAGCCGAAGCTGTGTGAAAGTTTAACGAACCTGCGGAAAACACTGGACAGATTCTAACAATCGTGGTTTTCCAAGCTGATTTGATCAACCTTTTGTCGTTCCATCACGAACAATTCGTGGTTCCGCCCGCGTTCGCACGCGTGGCGGCGAGCAAATCGTTTCGAATTAGATTTCACGCATGAGGGCAGGGGAATGAGCAGATCGTTAACACGCTTGACGTTATTGGGCGGATTGTTGCTGCTGATGTCTCAAGGGGGCTGCAATCTTCCGGGCAAGAAAACCCAGTCATCCCTCTCCCAAATGCCGGGCGGTTCGACCTACTCGGCTAACTACCGCCCCTCTGGCCAAAGCATGTACGGGAGCCAAGCTTTCTCGGAGGTCGGAGATAAAAACAACAACCAGCTCTCAGCCGGACTCTTTACACTGCCGCCCGGGTTCACAGGTACCGCGTTGACTTCCAATCAACCAGCGGCCCAAACCTGCTGAGGAACGTAAAACATTTTAGCACCGTGCGTGCTGAACTCAGGCAAGCCTACATCGCCCCTCCGAATTAAATCCACCCCAAGCAAACCACTGCAGCTTGTTAAGCTCTCCGCTAATCGCGAGGACTTAACAACCTCGTCCTCTTCTACCACTATTTTTGCACCGGATTTTTTAAAAACCGATAACCGGCGTCTCTTATCGTCAAAAAGTGCACGGGCACCGAGGGGTTGAGTTCGAAAGTTTTGCGCAACTGCCGCAGCACTTGATCTGGAGCACGGGTATTCATGTTTCCGTGCATCCCCCAAACCTCCTCTAGAAGCTTTGCCCGCGGAACAACAAGCCCCTCGTTCATTACAAAAAACTTCAACACTTTGATCTGCAACTGGGTAAGCCTCGCCGCTTTCCCGCTGACCGATACCTCATAGGTTTGGAAATTGACAACGGCGTCGCCGAACTCATACTCAACCACATGGCTGGCAGATGGGGAACCGTCCTGTCTTCCAATCACTGCATTTTGAGAAAGCAAGTTTTTTATTCGAGCCAACAATTCCTCCAGCTCAAATGGTTTAACGAGATACTGACTTGCCCCTACCTCAAACCCACGGGTTCGGTCCTCGGAAAGCGTCCTCGCGCTTAGCATTAGAATCGGCATCCGCTCACCAGACTGACGCACTTGCTCACAAACTTCATACCCACTCATGCCCGGCAACATTAGATCAAGCACGATCAAATCAACAGGCAAATTGGCATTCTCGATTGTTTTCAACGCAGCCAACCCGTCCCCAACCGTCGTCACGAGAAACCCTTCGGCTTCGAGGTTAAACTTGATACCTACGGCCAAATGCTCTTCGTCTTCGACAACCAAAATGTGTTTTTTATTTTCCAAGTTTCTCACTTTAGGTTTTGTTATTCTTGAAACCTCAACTCGACGTTTCAATCGATTTAGTTTTACCAGTGGAATGATGAGCTTCGGCGTTTGGCAGCCGCACCTCGAACACTGTTCCAAATCGTTTATCCCGATCGAGCACCGCAACTTTTCCGCCAAGTCTTTTCACAAGCGTTCTGACGATATAGAGCCCCAACCCAGTCCCCGGTTTTTTTCGCTGCAACTCTGCGCCCAACCGAAAAAACCTCCCAAACACCTTTCGGCGAAACCCCTTCGGGATCCCCTCTCCATTATCCGAAATTTCAACAACTACATTTTCACCTATGACCCGCGAAGACACCTGAACCTGCGGCGGCGAGCCAGCATATTTCACCGCGTTATCGATTAAGTTTCTAAAAATCATCACTGCGTCGACACGGTCTGCCTTGATACGGCAATCACATAAATCTAACTCAATCACTGTCTCATCAATGCGGTAACGTGCACTTACCGTCGCCGCACAACCCACCAACAACTCGCCAAGATCAATCGTTTCAGCACCCTCACCAACATGCTTGCGTTCGATATTACCCGCGTCTAAAAGGTGACTAATCAAGCCATCAAGTCGCTCGACGTCCGCCATCATGAATTGTTGAAACTTATCCCTTTGCTCTAAATCCACATCTCGCATGCTCATGGTTTGAAGATAGAGCTTCAGCGAGGCGATGGGCGACTTTAACTCATGGGTCACGCTGTCGATAAAATTTGATTGACGTCGAGTCAGATTAATCGCCTTAATGGAGAGCGATAAATACATCACGACGCCAATTAATACGACTAGGAAAAGCAAGCTCCCAACCGACAACATTGTCCAATAATATTGCGGCTGACGATTCGTCGCACCACTAATGCTCAACAGCACCCACCCTACAGTCAAGGCCACGATAATCAGGATTAACGTAACGCCAAGGGTGATTGGAAATCGAAGGGAGCGACGTTCAAACATCGTTCAAAGCCTAAAAAACTATTAAATCGCCGGCAGCTAATTATACTTTGCCGCTTGCACAAAGGTCTAGCGACCGAGGCCTTAAGATCACTTTGGCGAGCCACCTTTTTTCTGCTGTTTTGACCAGGCATCTTTCAACGTAACCGTCCGATTAAACACGAGTTTTCCCGGCTGGGAATCCTTAGAATCGACACAGAAATACCCGTTCCTTACAAACTGAAAGGGATCCCCTGCGTTCGCTTCGGCCAAGATCGGCTCCACTTTGGCATTTTGTTTCACAACCAAAGCATTGGGATTGATCAGGTCCTTCCAATCTTTTCCCTCGGGAACATCAGATGGGTCTTCATTTTCGAACATAACATCGTAGAGCCGTACCTCGGCATCGATCGCATGCTCGGCCGAAATCCAGTGAATGGTTCCCTTAACCTTGCGTCCATCGGGAGCCTTGCCACCTGAAGTTTCAGGATCGTAAGTACACCTTAACTCAACGACTTCGCCTGTTTCGTCTTTAACCACCTCATTGCATTTGAGAAAAAATGCGTTTCGCAATCGCACTTCTCCGCCTACAGTCAAACGGAAAAACTTTTTAGGAGCGTCTTCCATAAAATCGGATCGCTCGATGTACAACTCTCGACCGAACGGCACCTCTCTCGTTCCGGCGTTTTCGTCCTCTGGGTTGACCCCCGTCGTC
>Ga0315330_10000279_pt1 | contig 29842 bp, 27 predicted proteins | sample M140m34915metaG_FD_203453 | JGI IMG/M metagenome (GOLD analysis project Ga0315330, IMG submission 203453) | Ammonia-oxidizing marine archaeal communities from Monterey Bay, California, United States - M1 40m 34915 | ecosystem: Environmental > Aquatic > Marine > Intertidal zone | place: USA...
CTACAACCGACTTCATTTTAGAGCAAGACCGCTGCTTAATTACTAGCGATCCTGGTACCGGCAAGACCCGTAGTGTCATCGATGCATATGCCCAACGTCAATCTGGCCGCATGCTTGTTCTTGCACCCTTATCTATTCTAGAAGCAAGCTGGGCTGACGACATCCGTAAGTTCCAACCCGATATTACTTACGCCGTTGCATATGCAAAGAACAGAGAAAAAGCATTCTTATCCGATGCCAAGATTGTTATCACCAACCACGATGCAGTCAAATGGTTAGCTAAAAAACCAGAGCTTCTTGTTGACTTTGACACTGTATGTATCGACGAGTTTACTGCATACAAAAACAAAGATTCGCAACGCAGTAAAGCTGCTCACAAGATTTCACAGTTGTTTGACTACCGTATTGCAATGTCAGGCACACCAAACAGCAACACTATACTCGACATCTGGCACCCTACTATGCTGGTTGACGATGGCGAGCGTCTAGGTCACCGCTTCTACTCGTTTCGCGGTTCAGTATGTACATCTCGTTTCAACGGGTTTGCTAACGAGTGGGTTGACCGTGACGATGCTGAGCAGATCGTTGCAGCTGCGTTATGTGACATCAACATTCGTTACAGACTCGAAGACTGCTTAGATATGCCAGAGCAAACATACCATACAGCTCTTGTGACATTGCCACCTAACATTATGAAGCAGTACAAAACGCTGGCTGACGACTCTGTCCTCTACACAGGCAAAGCAACAATCAATGCAGTCCACGCCGGTGCCAAGATCAAAAAGTTACTACAACTTTGTACTGGCAGTGTGTATGACGCAGATGGTGTAGCTGAGACTATTCATACAGAGCGTTACGATGTTGTGATGCAACTTGTACAAGAACGTAAACACTCGCTTGTTGCTTTCAACTGGAAACACGAACAAGCAGAGATGGCTAAGATTGCCGACAAGCTCGGTATCAAACATGCAACCATCGACGGCAGTACGCCACCAACCAACCGTAAGTACATTGTTGACCGCATGCAAGCTGGTCAATTACAGGTTGTGTTCTGCCATCCACAGTCTGCAGGTCATGGTTTGACAATGACCAAAGCAACATCTGTTATCTGGGCATCACCCACATACAACGCAGAGCATTATCAACAGTTCAACCGCCGCATCTATCGTGCAGGTCAAACACAGCGTACTGAAGTTATACATATTGCAGCTCGTGATACATGGGAACCGCAAGTGTATGAAAAGTTATCTGGCAAGGTTGAACGCATGGAAGATCTATTATCGCTACTTAAAACACTCAACGATACAAGGAAAGCAGCATGAAGAATATCAATGAACTTATACAAGACAGAGCTGAAGTCAAAGATCAAATGGCGGATCTTAACATTCAACTCAAATATCTTAACCAGAAAAAAGATGAGCTTGATCGCGAGCTTATGATGAAATTGGACGAACAGGGCTTAGCGCGTACCGCGAATGACAAAGCCTCTGTCTCGATCAATACAGACACTGTCCCTGATGTAACTGATTGGGATGCGTTATACGCGCATGTCACTGAGACAGGTGACTTTAGTCTGTTGCAAAAACGTGTCTCGTCGGCTGCTTATAAAGAGCTACTTAAGTTAGGTGAAAATATTCCTGGCTTATCACCGCGTGAGATACGCAGGATCAATTTCCGATCCTTGTAAGACCAACTATGAAACATGAATCATGAAACTTGAACTATGAAACTTGGAGAATACTCAAATGGCTAAATCAAACACAGCAGTAGCAGTACAAATGGTAGCAGAACCTGGCAACGATTCAGGCTTACCTGCTCATCTTAAAGCAGTCGAAGGTGTCGGACGTGGTAATGAGAACGTCGGCGATGCAGTAACAGTGCCTCGCGTCAAATTACTACAAAAGATGAACAACGAGGTTGACAAGCACCACAATGATTACATTGAAGGCTGCTCTGTTGGCGACTTCGTTAACACATTATCTCGTGAAGTTCTTGGCGATGAGATCTACGTGATCAGCCTGCACTTCAATACCGAGTATGTTGTATGGCGTGACATTACCAAAGGCGGTGGTTATGGCGGCAACTTCAAGACTTATGCAGAGGCCGATGCCTATATCCAGGCTCAAGACAACCCTGCAGAGTATTCTGCTGACGAGACACATTCTCATGTATTGCTTATCAAGAATGCTGAGACTGGCTTGTTAGAAAAGTCACCAGTCATTATGGACTTTGCCAAGTCTAAGCTTCGCGTATCCAAAGGTTGGAACTCGCAGATTGGTATCAAAGGTGGCGACCGCTTCTCTGGTCTATGGAAGATCAAGGGCGTAACTACTGAGAACAAATCTGGCCAGACTTTCATGAACCTTGACGTAAGCTGGGTTGGCTGGGCAACTGAAGAAGATTACAAAGCTGCAGAAGCTTTATATAGCAAATACGCTTAACTTCTAACCTTTTGGGGACTTCGGTCCCCTTTTTTATGACTGAACACGATTTTATTCGATCAATACACCGGAAGTTATCTAAAGAAATATACACATGGAAGATACACGACACTTATGCTGGTGGAGTTCCTGATGCCTTCTATTCAGGCCCCGGCGGTATTCTATTTATTGAATACAAATACTTCAAAGAGCTGCCTAAGAGAGACACCACAAGGCTTCCTATAAAGGTGTCACAACTGCAAATTGAATGGCTAAACCGTGCATCTACCTGCCCAATGAGCGTCGGATTAGTAATAGGTTGTGAAAAAAGTGCAATATTACTAAAAAAGGGGTTTACTAATAATATTAGTAAACAGTATTATCTCGCTAATAAAGTGGACATACAATATATCGTCCAATGGATCGAACGGATAACACTAACAGGACAGGATAATGGCCTCAAGCGACCAGATTGCGAACAATCTCAAAAGGATATGGGAACAGAAAAAACGAGAAAATAAATTTACACAAGTTGGGGCGGCCAAAGAGTTAGGCTGGACCCAAAGCGCTATCTCCCACTACCTCAATAATCATACTGAAATAGGCACCCAAGCGATCATTAAACTCGCTAATTTTCTTGGGGTGTCTGCTACGGATATCGACCCAGATATACTCTCAGAACTACCCGATGTTAAAACATTAGATTATAAATTTAACTTATCAGATAGCACTAAGTCTTTGAAAGATAAGAAATTACCCTTCAAAATATCTAAAAAAAGTTTCGCTATTTACTGCGATGAACAGCAAACCATATATGGCACTAACACTCATGTTGCCAAGCATTCATACTTAGAAGTTGAAGAAGTTGATCCAAATGTTCCTCTCGGTAAACTCGAATGCTTGCTTGTAAAAATAAAAGGTAGAAAAGGTTTTAAATTCTGCCTTTCCCACAACCTACCGCCCGGTAAAATAACAAAGAAATATAGAACTATCGCATTGCGAATGCCTATAGCATTTAATATAGAAGATGTGATCAAAAAGTAATCTTTGCGATAAGATGGAAGTTTAGCAAGTGAGAGCGGTTTCACTTATTAGGAAAGCTAATTATAATAGCTCCACTAATAATTACCAAGGAAAGGATCCACCATGCACGATATACTTCTCACCACTTATGGGCCATTCATGGATTTAGCTGAACTAGCTAAACTTCTCAAAATCAAAGCCCAAACACTTTACAATAGAATAGCAAAAGGTCTGCTGGAGATTCCGCATTTCAAAAATGGGAGAAAGTATTTATTCCCAACTGAAGCAGTCGCCGAATACCTCGATAATCATTTAGTACTCGCTTAGCAAATCCACGGCTTTGAGTTGGGTATAACGCTTGAGTTGTGCCCAATCTCGATGGCCGCTAACAGCCGCTACCTGCGGTATTGTCCAGCCCTTCTCAAATAACCTCGACACGCCTTCATGCCTCAAATCGTGAAAACGTAGGTTTTCAATCTTCGCCTTCTTAACTATTGCCACAAAAGCAGTTGTTATAGCCTTGGGGTCTTTAACTGGGAACACCAGATCATCATATTTAGAAAACTTCTTAGCTTTTTCCAACGCTTTACGCGCTGGTGGGAACATTGGGATTGTTTGATCGTTGCCTATTTTTTCTGTGGGGTGTTTTCTGTCGCGTATGAAGATTGTACCCTCTTTGAAATCAACATCTGCCCACCGCATACTGGCAATCTCACCCCTCCGCATCGCCGTATGTACTGCCACCTGGATTAAAGGACTCATCCACTGGCGACATTTAGTCTCTTCCGCTGCAACAAGAAGCGCACCAAACTCTCCATCTACTAATCTTCGCTCTAACGAGCGGCCACCACCCGTCATACCCACTTGGGTCATTGCTTTCAGTGCTTCTCTGACTGGATTAGTTTGCAAGGGGAACTTAAAAACAGTGATCCCAAAGTCCACGGCCTGAGCAAAATACGATAATTCTTTTTGGAGAGTAGCCCGACCGACTGTCAGGCGGCGGTAAGTGCCATAGTCCATTAACATCTGAGGTGTGAGTTCTTCGACCTCTAATTCACCAAAGTGTTTATTGATTTGTTTTATGGAATGAAGCTTTGATTTGCAAAATGGTTTGATTGGATTTACATATTCAAACCATCGTTGAAACATTTCTTTTACTTGTATGTCCGAGTGTGCTTTGAATTCAACGTACGTGCCCGCCTCCATAGCTGTTTCTGTTCTTAGTGCCCACTGCTTTGCAGCGATCCTTGTTGTAAAACATTTTGATACAGGTTTAAAACCTGCCTTTCTTACTTGTGCAAGTGTGCGCGTACCACGCTTCATAAATGTTGCCATTTTCATCTCCTATGAATATTAGCCATACTAATATTAGCTATACGGCACGTCAACTAATAAGTGCAACTAAAGTGCAACTAAAAAAGTTAAGGAGGTAAAAACGGTAATAAAAACAAGAAGTTAGAGCTATGGCGTCCCCTAGGGGACTCGGGTCTAAAAATCTTGTTTTTTTACGAATTTACCAACTATTTCAATGACTTGTAACAGGTAAGCTCAAGTAGGTTCAACCTCAATACTTACCGTTATTTACCGTTATTTACCACAAAGCTTGTTTCAACTGCAACTAAGTTGCAGTTGGGATGAGCATACCACTAGGCGTCAACCATATCTACACACTCACTATAAATAATAAGTGTTTTAAGGATGTCGAGAGCAGCTACTTTTTCATGCGGGAAGATGTGCCCATCATAGGATTCGAGCACTTCTTCTAAGGCATTATACATTTCATCATATATTGGTCGCCGCTCAACAAAATCCTTATGGCTTTTGATTTCTTTAATATCCATAAGAGACTCCTTGTATATCGTCACTTCTTGCGTAATTTCCCTCGATTGGTCTTACGAGAAGTAACTTTAAGGTTGCTTGACTTGTTGTTTTTGGGGTTATGATCCTTATGGTGTACATCTTTTTTATCACCCTTTTTGACCTTCCCCTTGGCCGCTAACTTTCTCCTGGCCGCGTTACGCCCTGCACGTCTCTGTTTCTGAGAATCAGATGCGTGATCTCGGGCGTATTCCTTCTTGTAATTACGCTTTCGTTTGGTTGGGTGTTTTGTAGCCATTTTTAATATCCTTTCTTAGTCTTTTTCTTCTTCTTTTTCTTCTTCTCAGGGGCGTTCAAGACACATTTTTTACCTTTAATATGCATAGGATTACTCCGGTTTAGTTGGCCAAACTACGTCATTGGGGTGAGTAGCTGACGAGTAGGTTTCAGGTATATTCCTAAGTTCTTGGCGATATGCCGCCCAAGCACTCTTTTGCTCAGGTGTTAATGGTGTGTCTGTGAATTGTGTCCAGTCCGACAAACCCAACCGCATGTCACGATCCCGTCTAATTGTCTCCCAGGTTAGCTGAATATCAGCTTCCCAAGTTTGTTCTTCACTCCATTTTGTAAACTCCATTCTTTTAGGCCTTTCGCCCCAAGAATTTGACAGTTTGTCCCAATACCATGTTTGCATCACAGTATCGGAATTTTCATTAACTGAAATATGTCGGGCCTGTAAATGCCCATATATCTGGCCATCGACATACATATTATCGTCTGCGGGGGTAACAACACTCGCAACCTCACCATTTGATTTTATAAAGGCCACTTTAATCATACTATTGTCCCTGTGATCATGGCCTTCTGGCCTAAGTAATAATATTCAGTAGAAATATTTGCGTAACCCGCAGCCACTGGTGCAAAATGTTTTGTACGAACACCAACTGATATGGCGCAACCTGTACCATGCGCCGCCTTATTAGCATCAACAAGGTCATTAACCATACCTAGGGTTGTGGTAACCCCTGGTATACCAATAGAAGTAAGAGTTGAGTGGTTATACTCAAATGTCACAAAATAATGTTGAATATAACTCTGAATATTTGTGGCTGGTATCCAGATTAATACCTGCCCTGACTTGTTAAAAGGTTTTAATAAAGCATATACTCCATCGGCGTTTGGCTCATAAGTTTCTAAATATTGGTTGTCCGCACCTGGAGTAAAATTAACTCCATAAGAAACATCGACCGAGGAAGTTGAACGCACTCTCATTTGTGGAGTTTCTGACGAATAACATAAACCGCCATCGGCTTTGCGTACATCCAACCCAAACCAAGGTGTAGATGCATATATATTTATTGTATAAGTTATGTAATTATTATTTATCAACCTATCCCTGAAGGCATCTGTTGCTATCCATGTCCACCTTTTTCGAGACTGTGTTGATCCATATGGGTACGGGGAGCCAGAGCCAAAAAAATAAACTGGCTCGGTTATGGTTTCAGCAACGGCATCATAGTCATAAAATACTGTATCAGCGATTTCTAACCCTTCAGTCAAATCACCAGTTAGGTTTATAAATTTAAACGGATTTATATCCTCTAAATCCTGCCACCATTCAAATGAAAGTTCTTTAGTTTCAGGATCAAATTCGAATCCAATACCGTATTCTATTGATGTCGTTAGTTGCCTTTGCCACTCCTGCTCAGGTCGAATATTTGTATACCCAGGACTAGTACTTGCTGGTCCCATTGCGGGTGGTAAGCCACCAGTGGTAAAAAGTTTCTTACTGATCATTCCAGGTATTGAACCAAATACCCAATTCGGATGTATATGTATTGTTGGGACTTCTGCAAGTAATTGAAAATTTGGTTGAGCAGTCGGTTCCCCATTAAGAGCAATCCAATCACTGTGTTTAATACATATTGCAAAACTAAGTATGTGGGCATCCCAGTTTTGATAGGAACGGTTGTGAAGATCATCATCATACTGCTCATATGGGCTAAAAAACTTTATATACTTTCTTCCGCTCACGGTTTTTTCTAAATATGTAACTTGGACAGCAACACCTTTATCTCTACCATTATCATTTAAAGATGGTAACTGAGTCGTAGCATATCCAAGAACATCATTCTTGCCAGCCCAATTTGTTTCCCATTTTGGTTTTACAAAGATAGAGTAATCTTCTGGTAAATTTTCAGGTAGTGCATTCCATCCATAAATGTCTTTATTATAACTCGAATAAATAAACGGCACAGGAATACCAGGCGCTTCAAGTAGTGATGATGCTGTGTATTGAACACTGGATATATCCTCTGGGACATCGTAAAAAGCACCAAAAGCATTAAGCTCGTATGACATCCATGCTGTTGATCGATAAAGAACAGCTAAATTATCGTACTCTCCATCAATCTGAACAAACCCAGATTCGTTTGTAGCATAAATACCATGGGCCATACTAAATCCTATAAACCTCAAATGCTAAAGCGAAATTATTGCCACCTGCAGCCAAAGTACTAGCCACCCTTACCACCCCAGTTTCTGGAATCCAAACCGCACTATTCCCAACAGCAATACCAGTGTATTGCGCGATGCTTACAGTTAAAGCCCAAGTTGGATCTGTAGCACTTATACCTGGAACAATTATGTCGTGAGAACCTGGCATAGTAAGATTTGTGGAGTAGTAACTCATCACAAGCCGAGCTTGCCGATCATTAGTATCGAGTCGAATGTTTCCGTATTCATCATATACACGCAGTCCATGTAAATCAGGCATCGAGATTACCTATTTGAACGCGAAGCACAGTACCATTAAAAATCTTAATATTATCGTTCCTTATCTCGAGCCGTGAGCCACTTGCCGTTGACGTAACACTAATCCCACCGATCCCCTCAACATTTACATTACCTACATCGATTGTGCCTGCATTAATTTTATCGGCAGAAACATTGGCTATTTTGGCGTCATCGATTTCAGCATCACCGATTTTTGCTTTAACAATTGACCCATTCTCAATAAAGGCTTGGTTTATATAAGTACCTGCAGGTACATCTTCGCCACCAATTTCTGTGTCGACAGATCTAACTTGGAATGGCGTCGCTGTAGAGGTACCTGTACTCTGAACTTGGAAAGCGGTGGCTTGTACTTTAAAAGCAGAAAGAGGCGCTGCATTATTTAAATCAATAGCAAGCCCATAACCACTAACAAAACCTTGGGCATTTGCTTTAACTGTGTAACGTGCTTCTAAACCAGCGACTGCCGACGCCTCAACTTCGATGGCTGCTTTATTTGTGGCATTGTCAGCGGTAACCTGTTGGACTGATCTAGCGAGTGCCGAGTCACTTGTAGTCGATACAGTATTCAGTGCTTGAATCGCGGCAGATACTTCTTGACCTGATAACCTTGCAAGACCTTTGTGTTCCCAATACTCGTCTAGAAAAGGCGAACGGCCAGTGTTACCAGATCTAGCTTCAAACATTGCATTGTCATAAGTGAATGACCGGCCAGGATCACCATTCGCCAATGTTTCTACGACTTTAATATTTCGATAATAATATTTTTGGCGAACAACAGGTGGACCTACCTGTGTTCCTATACCCCCCGAACCAATTCTAATTTCGATTGATGCAGCGAGAGCATTAGCGTCAGGTGTGTAAGTGTTACTCAAAGTTTGATACGAATCGGTAGTTAATTGATTAGAAAAAAGCGTCCTTTTCCAGGTCCCGTCTACTAAATAACTTGAGGCCGTACTTCCTGGAGTGCCTTTACCTATATAAAGTTTATTTTGGGGTAAAGCCGTATTTCGACGCTCATATACATAAGCATTGTTCTTTGATACTTCGGTGAAACCAGAATCTGTCTTGGTCTCAAGGCTAATTGTATAGGTAGAGCCAGGTGTAACAGAAAAGGCAAGTAACGCCATGCCGACATTTGTGTCATAAGGAGACGTAACATCGTCGCTTGTTAGGAAGATTGCGTTTTCATCTACAGAGTAACCATTAACACCACCACTAAATGCCATAGCCGCAGTAAAAATATTGTCCGATTTAATTGAAACAAGGTCGCCTGCGTCGTAAGAAGTGCTTCCACCATAAGGATCAGGTGCAACAATGTCTTGTGGTGTTGTACTAGATTCAAGTATATTTACCCTGTCGGCAACCGCTGATAGGCCAGTAGCCTCATCAGTCACAGTAGAGTTTACTGTATCTATTAAGTCAATCTTTGCAAATGACCCATCAGCTAATCCTAAACTAGTTTCTAGCGTTTCTACTTTTTCAAGTGTAGCTGCTAAACCATCATCACTGTCCGTTACTAATGCGTTGAGGCTATTAAGCGTATTTACATTTCCAAACCTATTCTCTGTAGTTGCTTCCCAAAAAGTAGTATTAGGAGGCGTATTACCTTGCGTAGTACCTTTGGCCTTATATACAACACCTAAAGATAAAACTTTTTCAGGTGCGTTGTATTCCTCATTATTATCGTAGTCTGCAACTAACCCAAGGTTAGTCTCCATTGTTGATATCTTTGTGCCTTGAGCTAATAATCCCGTATTAGAATTGTTAACAGTTGAATTAACGCTGTCAATGATATCTACTTTACCTAGAGCACTAAATGTTGTCGGAAGCCAAAAAGTAGTATTAGGAGGTGCATTACCTTGTGTAGGACCCAATGCAAGATATACGGTACCACCTTCAAGAACTTTCTGTCCTACTGTATATGCTGTATCCGCATCATAGTCAGCAACTATATCTAAGTTTGATTCTAACGCACTTATCTTTGTCCCTTGTGCGCTTAAACCAGTGTCAGTATTTGTTACAGAAGTATTTAAAGTGTCTAAGGTAGTTATCTTACCAAAGGTACCCTCTGATAGGGCTAAAGCAGTTTCTATACTTCCAATTTTATTGCCTTGTGCGGTTAGGCCAGTGTCAGAATCTGTTACAGAAGTATTTAAAGTGTCTAAGGTAGTTATCTTACCAAAGGTACCATTTGATAGGTCTAAAGCAGTTTCTATACCTGAAATTTTATTGCCTTGTGCGGTTAGGCCAGTGTCAGAATCTGTTACAGCAGTTTCAACAGCATCATAACTATCTATTTTTGCAAACTGGTTTTCAGTCGTTAACGTCCAATAATTAGTATCTGTTGGTAAGTTACCCGTTGTTGTTGCATCTGCTTCATAAACATTATCTTCATAAGATACTTTATTGCCATCCACATATTGAGTAAGAGTATTGTAGGGAGCCTCAAGCCCAAACTCTGTGTTTAATGAGGCAATTCGCTTTGCAGCAGTTGATGTTGAAGTACTGTCTACAGTATTTATTTGTGTAATTGCAGCTGAGTTAGCTGACGCTAAGTCTGCGAGACTTGTGTAATCACCCAATGCCTCCCAGTATGTTGTATCTGTGGGTAGATTACCTGACTCATCTGTAGTATTTATGTATTTGTATAAAACATCATTATAGGTAGCTTGATCGTCTTGTGAATAAGTCGTTGTATTATCATAAGCGTCGATAAGCTGTAAATCATTTAATTGCGATTGAAGCGCCGATCGTGCTGTGGCTATTGCCTCATTACGATTTGTTACTTCACCATCAATAGCAGAGTTTATAGCTAATCCACGATTTGCTGATTCAGTTGCTATTCGTGCGGAGACAGAACCTGCTCCAGTACCACTAATTAAGTCAATCTCCGACTGTAATGTAGTAGTCAATGATGCTGCTAAAATCTCGCCCTCGAGAACACCCAACAAGAATGTAACGTCATTCGCTGTTTCTGCTTCTGTACCAGATGCTGAATTAAATGGGCCTACATCGCCTGTAGAAGATACAAACCTAATCCAATAATAATATGTAGCACCTGTCGCCCCTACCTCATCAACAGCAGTTCTACCTGTTGTTAGGTTTATAAATTCTGCATTACCCAACACATCATCGTCAGACCTGAATATTTCTGTAAATGAATGGCCAGTATAACTTGGTCTATCCCACTCTAATAAGACCTTACGATATAAGGCACTAGCAGTTAAACCCGTTGGGGTAACTGGCATAATTGTTGGTTCGGGGCCACCACTTACAGGATTAAAGCCTAATGATGTTGATGTGACTGTATTTAAATCAAACGTATCAGAGAAAGTCTCATCAACTAAACCTGCAGCTATTAACTCTCTAACTGTTACTGCTCTATCACGATCGTCGCCCTTACGGCCTAACCTTACCTCTAGGGCTTCGGCGAGGCTAGTAAGATACTTAGCCATTTCAGGAGTAATTTGACCAGGTACGACAGGTATTGCTGGTATCTTAGTAGGGTCTATTGTCTTCATACAGCTTGGATCTCCGACATTGACTGTGCCAAGCAAAACTCATTCACTGTGCCAGTAGACTCTATTTCAACCTCCCACTCTTGAGCAACGGTTGCGGGGAGCCTCATAATTGGTTCAAATAAACTACCCGACAACCCAACAGGAACTGTTGTAGTCATTGAATAACCGTTAACAGCATCTGTATCTAAAGTGTAATCAGCTATAAGGTCTCCATCGCCATAGACCTTCACACTTACTGGATAAGATTCAGCGACGATACTTATCCAGCCCATAGCCAGAGGTCGATCTGTAACGAACTTTTTACTTTTATATCTACCAGTTTTGTTTGTTGTGCCACCTCTATACTTCACAACTAAGTTGCTAGTTATTAAGTAAAGCTCATTATCCCTCTCGTCAAGATAACCGCCCTTTACTTCATTAGGGACTGTAATAGTAGATAGAGAGGAAACACCACCTCGAGGATCAAACACCCAACCACCGTGCGAACCATTATCTGTGTAGAAAGCAACGTAGGTGTTTTCATAACGAAATGCTTTATAACTAGATGCGTAGAAGTCTGAGTTCCAATCAGCAGCTGAGATTTGTGAGTCTGTTAAAACCTTACCTGAAGTGCCTTCTATAGCGCAAAGCCCATCTGGCCCTGCGTAGAGGACATAGTCACCCATATCAACAACAGAGTTTTGATTAATACAGGCTTGTGCAAAATCTATAGTTTGTTGTGTTAATGCAGCTGGATCAGTACCAGTCACAAATACTGGCTTACCATCGGTCAAAGCTACTACCCCTCCACGGGTAGTAGCTAATGCCACGATATCACGGTCCAAGGTGATTCTGTATTGCACAGGCCAAGCATGTGGTAAATACTTTTCAGATACACATATGCGCTTACCTGTGAAGCCAACTAAAACACTACTCGCTAATGGTATTAAACCTTGTAATGGGCCTGTTGGGTATAAGCTAGTATTGTCATCAGGTGGGCCTATCCATGTTGCGCTTGGTAGTACCTCTGCCAAGGATATTGCTGTATTGTTATCTACGAACGGTGTAACACTCCAATCAATTTCGCCAGCAAACTGAAATGTCGTATTAGTAGAGCCGGAGTTACTTCTATAGACACGAATCTTTGAACCAACACTGTTGGTATCGGCAGCTTGGGTAGTTATATTGTAGTTAGTTGTTGTTATATCGTTGTAATCAATAGCTAACTCGCCAGTTTCATCATCAGTCAGTTGAATGACATTACTAGGGCGACTAGGTGGCCCCTCTTCCCCATCATTGTTAACAACTGTATAGACATACGAAACATCATTAACAATTTGCTCTGAATTAGCAGGTGCAGAATCTGCAGCTGTAGATGCAACTGGATTTTCGTCAGGTTGTGGTACACCTAGTTTATAGGAGTTAGCTGGATATGGCCCACCACCACTTATTGCTTTTGTAAAATTTGATATCTTCGGATAAGCCTCACCAGTCCAATAAATCCTTCTTAATGTGTCATTAGGTATTGGACCAGGTACGACGCTCACATTAGCTGCATCAAACTCAAACCAGTAATCAGTACCATTAGGTGCTTCATAAATAGCAATAGAGTTGACATTAGCATCATCAAGAGTATGGGAAGTATAATCAGTTTTTAATGTGCGAAACTCGCCTGACTGAAAATCAATATTTTCAGCAACCTGAGCTGCGCCATCTGGCAACTGCCTTCCCCCTAATAATGGGGCGATACCATTAAAGACTTTTTGTTTAAAGTAAGCCATAGTCTACCCTAGTGGATTAGAGTTATTCTTCAAATTACTTAATTTCGTATTAAGTCTGCTAACTTGGCTTTCAAGCCTTTCAATCTCGCTTTGAAGATTTGATATTCTGCTTTGATTGACGCTAACGCTGCTTTTAATTTCGCTTGTATCAACAGTTTTAATTCCACTAATTTTTGTTTCAACATTAGATATTTCTCCTTCGATTTTCGCTATTGTGGCTGATAAGTGCCCGACATCTGAGTTGTTTTGTGTCACCTCAAGAGTGGTTAATCGCTTCTCTAACCCTCTAATCTCCTCTACGTTATAAAGCTCGTTCATCTTGACCTCTAACGCTTCTAACTTTGTTTCCATAGTGACAAACGCACCAATCACACCCGCGAAGGATGTTGCTATACCTATCCAAGTACTAATTTGTTCTGGTTTCATTGTAGGATTACCTCTAACTCTTTAGTCTGAGGCATGAAGTAATCATCTTCCATTTGATGTATTGTCCCCCAGAATTCATTTTCAACGCCTAGTGTCATTCCTGACCAAGCGATATTAAGCTGATCTAAAAACATTGCATCAATATGAACACTAGCTTGGTCGTAGAAGGCTTGGACGGTTTCTGTTGACTGAGTGACAAAGGTAGTAGATTCAATAATTACACCTTCGTATTGCTCTAGCATGTTCTTGGTACGGCTGGCAACGACCATACCCTCGATGCTGGCTGCATATGCATCTCTTGTCTCCTGCTTTATTTCACGCAGGTCATTATCAGTAGCATATTTTTCCATACCGATTTTGGTTGATTCGTTAGCCGTTTCGATTTCTGCAGCGATAGCTGTTACGGCGGCCATTTCAGTCGCTTGCTCTACCATCTCATCTTTGTGTTGATCAAATTGAACTTGCTGCTCAATCACTTGATCTTGTATTAACAGAGAAGTGAGGTGCTCTTGAGTGGATTCTTCGAGTGCAGTAGCATAGGCAGCATTAAATGCGTCGAGCTGCTGTTGCGTAACGTGATATTCGTGACCAGTATCAGGGTCAACAATAAGAGTAGAACCCGTAACCATGTTTGCGGCCATTTGGGATATGAAATTATTTGCCTCCGGCCCTATTAAATTGTTTATGATGGCTGTGTGGTTTTGGAGGTCGGTTTGACTTCTCGCGGTAAACGACAGGCCGATCAGGAACCCTATCAGGGCGGTTTTTATAAAACGTATATGCATCATCACCAATTAACCCCTGGTTGGCGGGACACGGAGTCCCAGATTCAAAAAGCGCCCACCAAATACGGTTATCCTGGCATAATATAGATACGGCCCCTACTTTCAGTCCTAGAGATTGTAGAGCCTTACTTAGTTTTAGACGTTCGCACGTCTCATCTGTTTTTGGACTACCAAATGCTAATCCGAAAACTTGTGTTTGCACACCTGCACTACCAGTAACCGTACAAACATCTTGGTTATATGTAGAGCTACTTGGTGCGACAGCTGACATCACTGGCGTACCTTCTTGTGTTACTGTAGTCGTTGTTCGGTTATCAATCGTCTCTGCAGACTGCTGGTTGTTAGAACCAAAATCGCCAACATCGGCTGATTGCTCTTCTTGCCCGTAACTAAAGCAGCTTATCAATAACGCCAGTGGCAATAATAAGCGCATATAAACCCCATATAGTATTTTGTTGAAATCTGAACTTGTCACTTCCTGCAGCGAGTCTACGGTTGATCTCTTGAAGATGAATCCCACATTCTGCTTCATGTTTTTCGAGTTTCGCCAAAAGATCTTTGATTGTCATAATTAACCCTTACAATATCGCTATTAATACACTTGTGTATGTTTCATGGAGAACCTCTTGTTCAAACTTAAATAAATCCGGTCTTGAGCAATCTGCTTTTGTCCAGTTGTGCATGGGCGTACCGTCAGTACAAGCTACACTCAAATGTGTAAAACCAAGCGATTTAAGAAAGGCCGCACTGTTAGTTACGGCTTCAGCAAAAACATTCCCGTCTTTAGTGACACTGTTAAATACGCTTATGGTTGTACCCTCTCCAAACCCCTGCACATAACCAACAACTTCTCCGTCTTTTACAAAACTAAAAAGATAAAAATTATCTTGGTCATTGTTAAAGGTTTGTCGTAAATTCTCTATATCGTTATACCCTGTATTCTCAACAATAGAAGCAGAGTTAGCGGCATAGATTGTGTCAAATACAACATTATCTATTTCTGTTACCGTAGTTACCTGCATGATTACTCCGTTATTGTTAAGGTTCTTGTAGTGGCTGTTGTAGTACCTATTATGTCTGTAAAAACCGTACTGCCCGAAGTGGACCAGAAGTAGGTTGTGACTTTGTAACTAGCACTACCTTGTTGGGTAAAAGATCTGCTAGTAACATCTGACGCATTTAAAGTACCTAAATCAGTTGAGATACTTGTAAATAAATCCGCTGGTAAGGCCGAAGTGTCAGTTTGGTCAGGGTGTAAAAGTGAGAAGGATTGATCGAAGACAAACTTCCTAACTCCTGTAATCTGATAATCTGTCCCACCCAAAGTAACAAGAACAGGGTCTAAATTTCCATACTTAGTTACGCTAGCTGTACCTGACCCTTGTTGTTGCCAAGGTGGTGTAGAGTTAGGGTCTGCATTAAAACCATACCTTGTTCCAAACTTATCTGTACCAGAGCCAACTTCTAAGTCAGCGCTGTAACCTGAAGTAACTCCAGAGGCCGCTATAATACTTGAACTAAACATACAGCCTCCTTATATACCTGAACCAAAACACTGAACTTCAGTGTTCCCAGAGTAAACAAACTCTACGACCCCGCCTTTTTTAACAGTTAAATTACCAGAAGTTATAGAAGTAGGATCGCTCTCTGCTACAAGTTTCTTTATAGTAATACTGTTAGTAGTTCTGTCTACAAATAAATCTTTATTACTCGCATTTACTACTGTTAGCATTTGACCTGTGTTTGTGCCTGTAGGTAAAACAAAAGTATTACTGCTAACTGTGTATGTATTAACATACTTTCTATTTTTAACCATGACTAAAGAACTACTATTAGAAGGATTATGAGGAGTAGATATAACTTCAGTTCTAGGTGCTAACTCTACATCCCTTACATAACTTTCATTAAGTCTCAAATTACCGTTAGCATCTCTTTCGCCAACTATAATTGTTCCGCTTGTATTGGGAATGCTTATAGATGCCGCACTTGTTGTGTCGTTATTATTTATCTCTATAAGCCCAGTACCGTTTTGTACTGGCATAGTAATAAAAACACCATCGCTAGAAGCTGGGTTAAACTTAAAACCGTTTTCTGTGTTTACTGTCAGATATTGCTCATCCAGCTCCATGAAAACATGGTCGCCAGTTATATCGCCAGTGATACTTGTTACTGGATTATCTGAGGCTGTAGAGTCTATATAGCCATCGCCCCTAGGTAGATGAAAACTTAATTTAGCAGTTTCTTCAAAGGCTGAATTGCCAGAAGTATTGCTACCTGTATAAGTACACTCTATACCACCCATTAATTTTTTATTGTCAGCACCTGTATTGTTACCGAAGAATCTAACGGCGCCTACAATATCATCTACTGTTGGGTTTGAATTGTCTTTATACAAAGCCAATACAGGACTTGCAGTAGCTCCAGCATCAGAGCTAGTTATTTCAATAGAATCTTCAGCAGTAACAGTGCCTGTGACTTCTAATTTTTTTGATGCTGATACTTTATTGTGATAAATGTTAAAGGGACTTATAAGGCCAGCACTTGCATGGTCATAGACATTAAAAGAAATTCTGCCTGTTTCACCACCAGTTATATGCGAATTAGCAACAACACCTATACGGCCATATTCAATTGAAGATAAACCAGTGCTAAATGTGGTGCTAATTCCATCATAAGTTGCGTTCTTGCCTACGAAATTTAAGTTGCCTATCGAATGATAACTGTTTGTTGTTCCAGCATGAATCTCAGACCGTTCAATTGAAACATCTGGTGTCGCTCCTGAACCATTATGAGATGATATTATTTGTAACGCTTTAATATCTGTAGTTGTATCTACTTTTAACTTGTCACTTGATACAGTGCCTATTACGTCTATACCGTCTTTATAAACTTTTAACTTCTGGGAAGGTTCTTTGGTTGCCCCTGTGTTGTCTCCGTCTTGCACAAGAAAAGCAAGGTATGCGTCAGCATCAGCTCTAGTGTTTAAGCCAGCCGCCTGATCAACAACAGTTGCCTGTATAATGGCATAAGGCATACCCCTAGTATATTCGTTAGAATTTGTATCTGTTTCGTTCACTGGTGCTTCAAAACGTATATTTCCAGCGTTGAAAAAGTCGTTTTGCTCACCAGCAGTAGAACCAGTTACGTCACCTTCCCTTCTTAATACTAAATCAGGCGTAGCAGTATCAACAGTGCTGTCACATATAATTATAAATTGCCGTTCAGTATCAGATGACCTAAATACAGCAGGATCTGTGCCTGTGTCAATATCTACTGTGCCGTTAATTTCTAAACCGTCAGCAGTTACAGTGCCGTTTACGCTGATACCTGTGGCTGTAGTATTTAACTTAGCATCAGAATCAGTATTGCCGATACTTCCGTAATACAAAGCTACCGAACCTGAGTTACCTGAAGTAGCTACAATCCTTCTATTCTGTCCACCGCCATCTTTGTCACGGACAACAAAAGCATCTGCATCAATAACTAAGTTGCCGCCACCAGCCTCATCAATGTATGTGTGATTCCAGGTTGCGTCAGTGTAAATTGTTAATGCTACACTGTCGTCTGTTTTTAAAGTTTGCAAAGATTCGTTATTGCCTAGTCTAAGCCCGTTGCTGGTTACAGTGCCTGTTACGTCTAGGCCTGTAGAATTAACGTCTAGGATTTCTGTGCCGCCGTTTGGAAGTACGCTGCCAGTAGCAAAAGATGCTATTTTTTCGCCGGTGCTTTGAATATATACAGCAGGATCGGTAGAACTTACACGAGTAAACAAACTGTAGTCAGTCGTTGTACCATCAGTAACAAATGAATCGGCGGCTATTGCACCAGTCAGGTCTATCTCATCGGCATCAATTCTGCCATCAATATGTATACCTTCCAATGTTGTATTAAGTTTAGGATCGGCGCCGCGATATATGTATAGCTCGCCAGTCCCGTTATCCTTAATAATAGAATTTGAACCATCGTGATATATCTCTAAATCGTCACTATCACCTAACTGTATTTTGTGCCCATCTTCAATTTTTATGCCATCAGCAAGTAATGTAGGGTCAGCTAATGCCTGAGCAGTAACTCGTAGCTCAATGATATCATTTGCATAAAATGCTTTAGAGGTTTCTATAGAACGGTCAACAGTAAGTTGGTTATTATTGACGGCAGTAACTTTAATAATTTCTGTTTCAGAAGCGTCATTTAAAAACATCAAAGTAGCGTAGAAAAAATCGTTAGCTCCCAACGTAGGAAATACAGAACCATTAGCTACATTTATAGTGGTATCAGAAGTCGAAATCCCTGAAGTAAGACTTGTACTAGCTTTGTTAGAAAATTTTATGCCCATCTTTACCCCAACAAATCTGTATTCAACCCGTCAGTGTCAACGGTATCGATATTAGATATATGTGTTACAGTGTCATCCAACTCTATAACCATTTTAAAATTCGCGTATCCTGCCTCAAATCCCGCTGCTATGTATGACAATTCAGATTTAGGTATCTCAACACTCACCTGACTTGTCGGCTTTACAAAGTCAACTACCGCCCTAGCAGTCGGAAAATTAATATCCATTAGTTAAAATCTTCTCGAACCTGGAACTTTATTAAATCGTACAAACTATGTACTGATGTACCACTGTTATACTCAATCTCAATCTCGCCCTCATAAGTGCCTGCAGATGGAAAGGTAGAAGCAATAGGAGTGAATGAGTACTTACCGGCAGCTGCATCAACAGCTGAACCTGTTATGGTTAAAAAGGTAGATTCCCCTACCTTGCGGATCAGCAGCTTCACAGCAGTTGCTGTAGAGAGATCAATTGCTGCCCAGGTAGTTGAGTCCTCGGAGTCGAGTGTTTGTCCAGCCGCAGCTGTATTACTATCTTTAATAGTAATAGTAAGAATTGGTCTAGTATCACCAGACACAAATTTGATTGTTTCAGAATATGCCATTTACCCTACCTCTATGATATATCAATTATATTAGTATAGCTAATATATTTCTACTTTTAATAGCACCATAGAACTGGTGTTTTCTCTCTAATATCGACATGAACAAATGTCTTAGCGACGCCGATACCCCCAAAGCGCATTTTATGAGCCATTTCAATGATCTTATAGCGCTGAGAACCATTACTTACCTTGATATCAGCCGCTATACCCTGTGCATGTGTGCCTGGGGCTTTTTTACGCCTTTCAATTGAATGCTCTGGCGAACGGTAGCCAGAGGTAATAATGAATGGAAAACCGCAGGCTTCTCGCAGCTCATCCAGTTTTTCTATAAATTCAGGCTCCATTCTGTTTTCGCCAGTTTCTTGGCAGTCAAAATCCGATATTTCAAAATATTTGTATTCGCTCATTTTTTTCGCATCTCCATTAGACTCTTCGCACCCCTTACGCCAAAGCTGCTTGAGATAGCGATAAATAAAAGATATTGATACCATTCAGGTAACTCCGATAATGCTTTGAAACTTTCTGATACCCGCTCTACTACAGCCATGTCATTTACGGCGATTGCGTATCCGATCATAAATATTGGTATAGCTAATATAATTGTCCAAAATTCATCCTTCCAAGAATTCGCAGACGCATCTGCCATCTTAGATTCCCAATCTGCATCGTTTTTAATTACCTGCATTTTGGCGTCGTGCTTAGCTTTCTTCTCTTCTGCCTTGTTCTTTAAGTGACCAGTAACGACATTTGCAACCGGCCCTATAAGTGATTGCCACATAATCCCTCCTATAGTAATCCTGTCGGCGAAATACGGTTTCTGAACGTACTATCGAAACCGTCAGTAAATATTCGAGTAACTGTTTCTGCAGTCGGCCCTGCTGCTACAGCCGCAGCACCTAACGGCCCTTTGCCCCAATCTAAGGCTTGGCTCATTTGGTGGCCAACTGTGATCGGACCGTGGGCAAAACTCCTCGAAAACGCAGCTTTGAAGTACTCAGGCCACGTCATAGAGTCTGTTCTAAAGTAATCTTTATCGTCGGGACTAAATCCAGGCAATGCAAAAGCCAGCCCATATTTGGCATACTCACGCAGCTCCATACCGGCCATTGCGAGAGGCATAGTTGCTATACCCATGAGTGCGAAACTACTTGCCGCTGCACCCATGACTGCTAAAGGCTTCATGTCGGCTTGACCCAATCCTGCATCTCTTGCTCTGTTTTCGGCTTCTCGCTTCGTACCAGCTAATAGGACTTTACCGTAGCTATAGAAGAAGCCTTTAAGCTGCCATACAAGAGCATATCTTGGATCAGATGCCCAAACGGGTCGTTCTGCGGCATTTGGTCTCAGGGTAGAACTTTCTACGAATCGCTGTAGACCTTGCTCGATGGCCTGCCCTTCTGGCGTTGAGAAATCCATACCGCTGTCTTGCCACGCTTTGAACTGCTCAGGTTTTATACCAAGCTCTTTTAAGTAGCGAGCTGACTCAGGGACTTGTGTCTCACTGTTTGAGTGTTGCTCCATGAACTTAATACCCATGTTCACGGCAAACTCCCGTGTAAACTTGGTATAAGTATCAAGAAGTATTACCCTGAAAAATGCGTCTGTTGCTTTGCGAGTTCCTGCATTCATCCACTCAAGCTCAGACTGAGACATTAAGGTGTTGGCTGCGCTTTGGTTTGACACTATGCCAATATCTCTGGCTAACTGTCTCGCAGCTTCTCGATCTTTGACTGTATTAACAATCTCCTTAATTCCAGTCTGCATGCTCCCGAACTCTTTGGACGCAATAACAGGTCCTGCTAACTCAGGGATAGACCCAGCTACAGCTAGTGGTAAAATACCTACAATCTGTATAAATGACAGCGCACTGTTAATGTTTTTCCAAACTGGGCCTAACGGTTTAAAGTTGTATCCAAGATAGGTATTTATAATCATCTCGGCTTCTTCGCGCTGCCGACGGTTTAGCTTACCTAACTCTTCTTCTAGAATACTGTTGCCAGCAGGATCTTTAGTGTGCCGATTCCACTCTACTCGTTTGACTACATGCCTTATGTATTGAGCTGTTGCAGCAAGAGGCTCTAAAGTAAGCCCAGCTTCCCGTAGATCTTTAGGATCTAAATTAGCAGTAAGTTTACGCGCTTCCTCAATCTTTTTAGCTGGGTCAGGCTGCTTGACATCTACTGGGTCGCCATCAATAACAGCTTGTTGGAACTTAACCAGCCGATCAACAGCTTGCTGAGCACCTGCTCGGCTAGCTTCCCCTTCTTTTTTGACGATCAACTCGACTAACTTTTGTGGGTTGTTGTTAAGCTCCATCATGTTCAATACAACGGGTGTATAGTCTTCCCTTTTTTGTATATCTGTATTAGACGGTGCAATATAATCATCATGTAGATCTGAAAAGAACTTTCTTACTTTTTGAGCAAGTGGCGATAAATCAGCTGTTTTTGTATTCGAGAACGCATCGTCAAATGCATTAAGAGTTTCTTCAGACTGCATATCCCCAACTAACTTCTCTAGCTTGTTCCACTGCTTGTTCCCTTGAATATCGACAGCTTTTACAAAGCCTAAGCGGTTCACAAGACCTGAAGTGCTGTCCTGTGCTCGGCCATAAAATATGTCTGCTAACTTATTACCGCCGATGCGTCGCATACGGCTATCTGCCGTGCCTAAGAAATTAAAGATTGGGTCTAGCTTTTTACTTTGTATTAATCGTTTGACCTGACGTTGAATAGCGTTAGTTACGCCTGGGCCATATTCTTTCTGCGTCGCTTCGTCGATAGCACTAGCGAGCTTCTTAGCTTTGAAAGATGCGGTCTGTGCTGCTGAAGTTTCTTGGGTTACAGATTCTGTCCTTTTTAAGACACTATCAATATATTCGTTAAACGTCTCGTTATATGCTTCTGGTCCAAATCTTTTCTGGAACTCACTACTTAACGCATCAAATAGACCTTTTAGCTTTGCTACAATCTTTTCAAAGTGCGCTTTTGTTAATCCTTTTGAAGCACCTTTTTTCGGCCTCTGTCCATCAGGGCCATCACCTACCTTTTCGGGTTTGAAAATAATTGTTTTTCGTTTAGCTCTACCTTCAAAATCTTTTTTGTATTGTTCTTGTGCCCATATACTCACCTGATCTGAGTACCATTCTTCAAAACCACGAGGCCCCTGGTAAGACTCTGGAGCGCCTTCAGCTTTTGCTGCATCCTGATACTCTTTGTATAGGCGGGAGTTAAGCGTTGGGCTATCAAAACCATTCTTAATTTGTTCGTTAAACAAGGCGTGTCCCAATTCATGCCCTAGTGATAAAGCAGTTTGCAGCTCATTTTTACTACTTGCTTCGTCAAGAATAATCAAATGAGCATTTTCAAAACCAATATATGTAGCACCAGATTTATCGTTTTCAGATAAAGCTTTAGCACGTTCTACCATGTGCTTAGCGACATTCGGGTCTTTAAATATAGTCTGCAATGATTCTGGGGTAGCATTAACAAGACCCTCGACTGTGAAAACTGACACAGGGTTTTGTAGTTTGAGTGCATTTTTAGATATATTGAGGATTTTTCCAGCTAGTGTATTAGCCTTAATACTTAATGGCGTTCTTGCTGGGCCTGTATAAGTTGCGCCTAGACCAAAAACACCATCTTCAGGCTTATCAAAGCGCTGATCAGGGTCAGACATGTTGTCGGTTTCTGAGCCTTCATTGGCAAAATCTTGTTCAGTGTCCATGTCAAGGAAGACATTGTCCTCGTTAATGGACTGCATAAACTTGTTAGACTCATCTTGTGTGTCTAGGACAGTTTCAGCGTTGCCTTCAATTAGCGTGGTGCCACTATCATTCTGTACGTTGAAGGTATAATCAGGGTTTTTACTAGACTCTTCCTCGATAAAAGCAGCAACTTCTGACTTAGTGCCTTCAAAGAACATTGGCCCAATTAGTACCTCACGAAAGATACCTCCTGGTCCCTTATCTGCATCTCTATTTATTTCAACAGTAAATTTAGGTGTTGGTGGCGTTGTGTCAGGCGGTGTTACCAAAATTAATTGACTTAAAGAAACATGATTATCTTTCTTTTTTCCTTTACCTTTAGATTTACCTTTAGGTTTAGGTTTTGCGTCAGTGAAAGCAGCAACTTGAACTTCCATCAATTCTAGAAGATCTGATCTTTTAGGTTTTTCTCCACCTTCCTCATTGTATTTTTTCAAGGCTGCATTATAAATGCGTTTATCTTTAGCGATCTGATCAAATAATGTCTTCTGGTCGCCAAAAATACCGAGTGTGTCTGCAGTTATTGATAAATTACCAACCTTAATATCGTAGTCACGATCGAGAAGCTCAGACAATATTCTAAATAAACCTTCTCGCTGCGCTGTGACTTTACCGCCTTCTTCAAACTTACGTTTATCTTCAGAGACGAGTATGCGCTGGCCAGCACGAATTAGGTCAGGTAGGTTTACTGCTACTGGTTTGCCACCTTTAGCAGTTAAGGTAAACAACTCGTTAGGTTTCTTTTGTACCCTACCTGCGTCTGTTTCAATAAACCTTGCATAAACACTTTCTTTAGCCTTCTTGACTCCTTCGCGCACAAACTGAGATATATACCCGACAGGCTTACCTCGAGAGTCCACTTTTGCTTGGCGTTCTACAATTGGTGAACCTGCTAGCTGATCGGGCAGCACAGCCTGCTCAATGCCAAATGTACCGTCTGCATTCTCAACAATACGAATAGGCGCTTCTGGGTTCTCTTTTTGTAGTTTTGTGGCTCTCTTTAGTACCGTGTCACTCATGCGCGAGTAAACACCTGACTCAAAATCTATAGGCCCTAATGTACCTTCAAACGCCTTCTTGAAGTTATCTCTAATTGTTTGAGTATCTTTATATATACGATCTTTAATTCGCTTGGGGAATTTCTTGGGTACGGCCTCGCCTTTTTCATCTAAGACAGGCTTTCCATCTTTTGTCTCAGGTACAATATTTTGAAAGCTCTCTTCTTCAGTAAGACCAAAGCCACCCTCTTGATTAAAGTCTTCCTGATCAAGACCTTGCTGCTCTTCAATATCAAAATCTTTCTTATATTGTTTAAGTCGTTTATTAAGCTCTACTAACTCTTGGCCTGAATCAACAAGAGGCTTTCTAAGCCTGGCAGCCTCTTCTGCTGTTATCTCACCCGCTTCTAGCTTAGTTTTAATTGCCGCAAGTCTGTCTAGAACTACCTTCATTTGATTTTTAAAGTTAGCTTCTAGTTGAGCAACCTCGCTTTGGGTTGATTCAAGTTGCTCAGGTTCTGTTTTAACACCAAATGATTCTTTTAGTTTGATAAGCTCTTCGGACTCAATATTCCGCTCTTTTGCCTCTCCGCGCTCATCTTGTAACTTTTGATTTCTATCTTCTCTAATTTGTTCAACAGTACGTCGTCTTATACTGTACTCATTAGACTTGCCGACTTGCTTAGCTGCAGCTTCATATGCAGCCCCCATGTTTTCTTCTGTAGTAGCCTGTTCCCAAACAACATTACCGGCAGAATCGACAACCTGGACTGCTACGTCAGCACCCGCTACTTTTTCTTGGCTATAACCAAGTACTTCCTGAAGTACTGCATCACTAGCTTCTTGTTCAAATACTGCATCGGCGGTATCAACATTTTTAGTGATGATTGTGCCTCGCCCTGGAATAAACCTAGCATAAGCATCAAGATCAGGTATATATGATGCCTGTGTTGCATTTGCAGGAATGTTATACGCAGGCTTATCTCCTGCCACCCAAACAGATGATCTGTTAGAGTCTTTGTCGTTCATTGCTCTGACTTGAGCATCTATATCAGACTGTGGCTCGGATGCGGTGCTGTTATAAGATAAGTTGTTAGGGCCAAACTGCTCATCATTTATTTCATTATTAATTCTTTGATCTCTAGCATCTTGGATATATTTGTTAGCTTTCTCCATGACACCTGCAGTAGCATCAACGCTGCCTATCACAGCCGCGCCACCACCGCCCATACCACCACCAGCAACAATCCCCCCAAATGCAGCTTCAGCTAAACGCATCTGTAGATCTTCGGCAGTGTACTCATCATCAATTAAGAGTCTCTGACCACCTTGTAAACCTTCCTGGACAACCTCTGTTGTACCTTCAATGGCAGATGATTTTGCTGCTCCGCTACCAATATTTTTAGCTAACCTGCCAAAAATAGAGCCTTCTTTCTTTCCAGACCTTGCAGATGCTACATTTTTAATTTTGCCAATAAAAAGCTTTTCTAAACCTATTTCGCCGCCAACACCTACAGCTGCTTGGGGTATACCCATAAGTGCGGCTCTTGTACCGGCTTCATCTCGTGACATACCATCAATTTCTAAGTTCTCACCGAAGTTCATACCCGCCATGTTTTTATACTCATCGGCGAACATACCGGCGTAACGGCCTTGTGTTAAGGTTAGCTTGTCATTAAGTCTGCCCATCCCACTATTTTTAGTTAACTGGAATGCCATTTCCGCTATCTCTTTTTCATCAGGAGTAGCGGCGCCTTTAGCACTTCTGTTAATTGAGTCTTGGATGATTCGTTTAGCGGCTGCTTTATTCGCCGTAGATAGACCTAGCTTTGTCAAACCAGAGGCTACAGCTCCATAGCCACCAGACTGAACAGTAGAAAGTAAGTAGGGAGATACTTGGCCTAGAGTTTTTGAAACGAGCTGGACACCACCTGCAAAACTAGGTGAGTCTATAAAACCTTCTAATGATTCCATGCCTTGAGTAGCAGCCCCTGATCTTTTTTGAGCTTCTCGGGCATTAATTATGTTGGCAGTCGCGGCATCATCTTGACCCATTGCGTTTTGAACAATCGCCTGGAAGAAGTCGCGGTCGGCATTCATGCCTTCAACGCCAGCATCTAAGCCGCGTTTGAATGCACCACCTACAGTAGAGGGTGTTACAACTTTATTATCAGTTGATCGTGCGTAGTCTACTTCTTCAAGCTCACCGGCTAGGAACTGCTCTAAAATATCAGCCATTTACTTAGTTCCTTGTGGCTTGCCTTTTTCTTTCTCTATCCTTTTTACAAAATAGTCATAAATTGCATCATCACCCATAAGGCGTTTGATTTTATCTGCAGGTACAGTCTCCCCACGTTGCGTCTGAGATGATGGGTCTAAATAGAAAAATTCCGTAGGATTGCCATCGGCATCATATGTCACGCCTAAACGGCTATATACTGTATCGCCCATTCCTGGACCGCCGTCGGCGTCCCATTCAATACCCAAGTCAAAGAAGCCGCCGTAGTCTTCTGATATACCAGCACCTTGTATAAGGGCGCTTATACTTTGATCCAAACCAATCTGTAGCTGGTTTGCTCTGGTAGCGCTTGCAATATCGCCTCTCGCCGCCCGCTTCGTTTGAGTGTTGAATCGAGTAAATAATTTACCCACTTCTCTAAAAGCTGCTCTAGCTTTATTTTCATTCCATTTAAAATCAGCGTCTTCTTCTACTTTACCGTCCTTTGAATCATATAATGCCGCTGTGACCGCATCTAATGCTTTAGTTGTGACTTTTCTAATTTCAGAGGTTGCTGTTTCTAGTCGGTCATAGTTATCGGTTATACTTTTTCTCAATTTTGTTTGGTAATCTAATTGCTTAGTCTGTAAATCAACAACCCCTTTACTATCCAAATCAGCCACGCCAGTTGTCATGATATTATCGAACTGCTTTCCGATTCGCGTTCGCATTTCCTGATCTTGAGCGTTAGCCTCTAAAAAGGCTCTAATATTACTGATAACCTTTTGCTTCTGCCCTTTAAGTTGACTTAGATCATTAATATTATTTTCTTTAAGGAAATTCAAAATTTCTTGCTTATCCTCTTGAGTAATGACAGCTTTAATCATTCTCTCTTTTTCTTCTTCAGTTTCACCTTTCTTTTGAGCTTCTTCTATTTTATCGAAGACCTTTTGAGAGCGGCCAGCAGAGAACCCACCTGTTGAACCTGGCGTCATAAGTGCGGTTTTTGCTGAGTCAGATGTAGGTGCTTGCTCTTCTTCTTGTTTCTGAGCATCTATCTTCGCTGTTTCTTCCGCTATTTGTTGCTTCTGTTCTTGTACCATGACCTCATCAGGTAGCTGAGCAACAATCTCCTTAAGCCGTTGTTGTCTTTGATATGGGTCTTCTATCGAAGCTAACTCGTCAGAAATTTGACGCTGTAATAGAGGGTCGCCTAACATGGCGACGGCATCTTGAACCGCATTATCAATACGTCCATTAAGCTCATTAATTTCAACATTCAAGTCATACATGTTGGAGCGTTGTTTTACTTGGGTGCTAGCTTGTACTGCCCCTGGACGTTGTGAGTCTTTGGTATATTCATTCGCTATCTTCTGTGCAACTTGACGGGCAGTCCCAAATTGAACAGGATCATTCTCTCTATCTTTTGTACCACCTTGAGTTATGAATGATAATGGGCCTTTCTTAGGATCATCATATGAACCAGCAAGTGCATAAGTTTTTTCACCGTCAGGCCCATCTGGGCCGGGCGTCAACCCTTCGATTTTAAAACCTTCATTTTGTGCGACAACAGGGTCACGATCGCCATATTTTTTAACGAAAAAGTTAGCCTTGTCTAACTCACCCGCTATCAGACTTTTTTCAATTGCATCAACATCTAATGTTAAGCCACCATCTGTAGAATAGCCCGAATCTATCGCCTGTTGTGAGTTAACCATGTAGGTATCGAAATTATTTTGCCTATCAAGTTCTGATTGAGCTTTTTGAATTTGCAAATTACGAAGTTGGTTTTTCCCCCTTCGCTCTTCCATTTTATCCATAGCACCAACTCCGCTCGATAAACCGGAGAATAAAGCTGCACCTGGTGATTGATATGTAGCCATCTTTTAACCCTTCGTTACATGAACATAAGTGCTATTGCTGCAGTACCCATCATCTGCATATTTTGGGCTCTTCGCTGTGCTCGCATAGCTGAGTTAGCATTGTCGCGATCTACCTGATTTTTTGCCGCTGTGCTCATTTGGCTTAATGCAGATCTATTTACACCTTGTCCTATATTAATTAAATCGCCCATCAAAGCTCGGTTTTGATCTTTTTGAGCTACTCGAGCATCTCTAATACCTTGTATACCACCTAGTAAATTTCCACGTTCTAAACCAAGTGTTTGCTGTTGCTGTTGCACTGCCGTTAGGTTTGCGCCATATCGACTGGCTTGTCTGTCAGCAATACCCTGCATCAAAGGCGTAGCTGTTTGTGCATCCTGTACTGCTTGTCGTATTAAACTGTCGTCTGTTTGAGCTTTTTTGATTAACTGATCTTCAATAGGTCTGTAGTTCTTTATATAGTTCGAATACTCTAGCTGTGTCATCTTAGCTAGATCTCTATCGGCACTACCTGAGCCTTGAGTGCCTAACTGTATATTTGATAAGTCAGCAACAGTTCCGTCAGAAGAGCTAGAAGTAGCCTTTTCGGCCTCCTTTTTCTTCCTATCTAGATCATCTAGTGTGTTTTGCATTAACATGTTCCCAGCTAATGCAGCAGTCCCCGTCATCATGTTATTTACCCTCTAGTACTCCGAAGCAATAGAAAGACCTTCTCTAAATTTAGTCCAGGCATTGTTTTTATCTCCACCACCAAACGCTTTATCCATACCCGCAGTCGCTACTCGGCCAATTGTTTGCATTTTTGCAGCACTTTCTAACTGTTCATTTCTAGCTTTTTGTAAGGCTTCACTTGAACCTAAATTTGCAAGTAGTCCCATTGCTTGTGAATTATCAGCTTGTTGGCCTTGTGCAACACCAATTGCAGCTGCTTCGCGTTGTGCTTGGCTCTGTGCTGCGGCTTGTGTTGCCTTAGCCAGCTGACCAGTGTATGCCTGAGCCATACTTGCGGGGTTCATACCGGCATCAGCAGGGTTAAACTGCATATTTGAAGTTAGCCCCTGCATAGCATCAGCCGCTGCGGCGCCACGAAGAAGTTTTTTTGTAGTATCAGTCTGTGCATCCTTTAATTCTGCTAGATTTTGAGAGTCAAATTTCTGATTAAAACGTCGTTTATTTGCAAGACCAACTCTAGCATTTATTGCTTCAGACATTGATTCTTTTTGCTCGCCACCACCACCACCGCTCATTACAAACCTCTTGTATATATAACTGTGTCTTTCATCCAATCTTGTTTAAGAAAATATTCCTCTAACTCTTTTATGGGTGTACGCAACTCAACATACTTAAAACCCGCTTCTCTAGCTTTATTCTCAAAGAATGGCAAATGCTTGATCACACAATTACGGCCTCTTTGTTTAGCCCAAGCGATCCAAAACAAGAATGTTTCGTCACCTGAAAATGTATCTTTTCGAGAGGTTGTTATTACAA
>Ga0315330_10000281_pt1 | contig 29833 bp, 28 predicted proteins | sample M140m34915metaG_FD_203453 | JGI IMG/M metagenome (GOLD analysis project Ga0315330, IMG submission 203453) | Ammonia-oxidizing marine archaeal communities from Monterey Bay, California, United States - M1 40m 34915 | ecosystem: Environmental > Aquatic > Marine > Intertidal zone | place: USA...
TATGCTAATCCTTCGATCTGTCCAACAGTTGATAATGAGGTTTCTCCTGCAACCTGACCTCTTAAGCCAGCACCTTCTAGTTTTTTTACCATTTTATGGGTCCCCTACTTTGTATTTTTTGAAAAAAGCTCGTCAAGCTTATTTTCATATTCATGATAATTGAGTCTTTCATATAACTCTTCACGGGTCTGCATTATATCTAACAGAGAGTCTTGTGTCCCGTCTTTCGCAAGCGAAATGTAAACTTTTTCCGCTATTTGGCTCATAGCTCTAAAAGCAGACAAAGGAAAAAGCATCATATCAACCCCTACCGAACTTAATTCGTCTTTGGTGAATAATGGTGTTTTGCCAAATTCAGTTATATTGGCTAAAACTGGAGCTGAAATAGATTCTTTGAGTGTTTTATAATCATCTAGACTTGAAACTGCCTCAAGAAAAATGCCGTCAGCACCATTCTCAATGTAGCTTTGAGCTCTCTCTATTGCGCCACTCATGCCTTCATTTGCAAATGAATCAGTTCGAGCCATTATAAAAAAAGCTTCGTCTGTTCTACCATCAACAGCTGCCTTTATTCTGTCTTCCATTTCAGCTGATGATACAAGTGATTTATTTGGCCTATGACCACACCTTTTTTGTGAAACTTGATCTTCAATATGCACTGCTGCAGCTCCTGCTTGAATCATCTCTTTTATTGTCCTTGATATATTGAATGCACCACCCCACCCCGTATCAATATCTACAAGCAAGGGTAAAGAAGAGGCGTTTGTAATTCGCTTCACATCTATAAGAACATCTTCTAAGGAGGTAATGCCTAAATCTGGAATCCCATATGATGCTGCAGCCACACCACCACCTGAAAGGTAAAGCGCTTGATGTCCAGACTTTTCAGCTAATATAGCTGAATATGCATTAATCGCACCTGGAATTATTAGAGGACTGTTCTCTTTGAGAGCTTTTCTGAATTTTAAGCCTGACGACATGGTTGGAAATTATAAAGCACAAATATAGCAATTCCCAAATGCTATTTTAAGAGTAAAATTTAACACCCCTTATAATTCTATCTTTATTATTTTTTCTTCTCCATTTATTGGTATCTCTAAGACTATATACGCATCCACAATATTCTTGCTGATAGAACTCTTCTTTCTTTGATATTTCTATCATTCTTGATGCGCCGCCTTTCTTTCTCCAATTAAAATCCCAATATTCCACAGAAGTGTATCTAGATGCAGCTCTGCGGCCCGAGTCATTTATTTGATCCATGTCTTTCCATCTAGATATACCTAAAGTGGTTGCATAAACTCCATATCCATTCTCTTTTGCAAAAAGCGCTGATCTCTCAAATCTCATATCAAAACATTCAGTGCACCTTTTACCCCTCTCAGGTTCATTCTCTAGACCTTTTACTCTTTCAAACCAATTATCTTTATCATAGTCAGCATCAATGAAATCAAAACCAAGCTTATCGCAAAACCTTTTATTCTCATTTTTGCGTATTTCATATTCTTCTTTTGGATGAATATTTGGATTATAGAAATATACCGTTGTTTCAATTTTTGATGCTGCAACAGCTTCCATTATTTCTCCTGCACAAGGAGCACAGCAACTATGCAGAAGCAATTTAGAGTCTTTAACAGGAAGCTCTAATTCTGGCCTGACATAATTATCATGTTTTAGACTTTCATTCATTTGTAAAATATTGAATTATGTAAAAATGCATTTTCGAGATCTTCATAATTATCAAAAGATTGAATATGCGGCTGTGATGACGAAATCTTTTCAGGAGCATTTATAAAAAAACCTTTTTCAGCAACATCAAACATTTGTATGTCGTTGTATGAGTCGCCAGCAGCAAAGCATCTGTAACCCATATTTTGAAAGCCAAGTATTGCCTGTTTTTTTGCGGTTTCATGTCTTAAATTATATGAACTTATAGTGCCGTCTTTTTCAACTCCAAGGTTGTGACATAACAAAAGAGGGAAGCCCAACTTTTGCATTAATGGTTGGGCGATTTCATGAAATGTATCTGAAAGAATTACAACTTGAAAATTTTGACGAATTCTATTTATAAAATCTTCTGCTCCAGGGAGAAGGTCTAATTCTGAAGAAGCCTTTTGAATATCATGAAGCTTTAGATCATGCTTAGACATAATATCTAGCCTGAAGTCCATCAACTCTCCATAGCTTGGAATATCTCTAGTTGTCTTATTAAACTCATCAATACCAGTATTTTTTGCTACTTGTTCCCAAATCTCTGGGGTTAAAGTGCCTTCCATATCAAAACAAACTATTTCCATTTCTTATCCTTTATTTTTAATTCCATATGGCACATGACCAGATGTAAGTTCACTTGAGGCATCTATGATATTATTTTTTTGATCATCAAAGAATATGTCTGCATTAAAAGATTTCAAAAAATCTTTCTTGGGCATACCTCCCAAGAATAAAGATTCATCAATTCTAACTCCCCACTCTCTCAATGTCTTAATAACTCTTTTGTCTGATGGCGCTGATCGTGCTGTTACAAGAGCAGTTCTTATTGGGCAACTTTCTTGATCAAAATCATTTTGTATTTTATTTAGTTCTAATAAAAAATTTTTAAAAGGGCCGGCTTTAAGCGGATTCTTAGCATTTTTTTCATTTTTAATGAAAGCGTTTAAGCCTTTCTCATGATAGATCTTCTCAGACTCGTCAGAAAAAATTACAGCATCACCATCAAAGGCTATCCTTAATTGATTTTTATCTAATGACTTATCTTGATGATTTAAACCACTAGAGACAATTCTAGCTGCAGCCACATTACCATCAATTGCTAATTTAACGTCTTCAATGCTGCTTGATAAGAATAAATGAACTCCAAAGTCCTTTACATACCTATGTGGGCTCTCTCCTCCACAAAAAGCAGCTCTACTAATATCCAAACCATGATCTTCAATAGAATTCCTGATTCTTAGGCCGGTATCTGATGAATTCCTAGAAAGCAATATAACCTCTATTCTTTTGTCATTGTTGTAGTAACTGTTTAAGCTCAATATTTTTTTTACTAAGTGAAATGCTTCACCAGGTTTAAGAGTTTTTTCCTCATTTTCTATTTGATATTGCTTATATGACTCGACACCATCTTTCTCATAAATTTCATGACTTTCATCTAAATCAAATAATGCTCTTGATGAAATTCCTATAATTAATTTTGATTCTGGTTCAGTCATTCTTGAAATTTTTTTTATATTTATTATACTGTATGTATATTCAGTATAATAATTTATTATGAAAGATATTACTCCTCAACAAAATAAAGTACTTGATTGTATTAAAGTTTACATTAAAGAAACAGGTTTTCCGCCAACACGATCTGATATTTGCAAAGAAATGGGATTTAAATCCCCAAATTCTGCAGAAACACATCTGAGAGCATTGGAAAAAAAGGGTTTCATTTCGATTGCAAGTGGTGCATCACGAGGTATATCAATTATTAATAATGATATTAAAGAGGAAGCATCTTCATATGATTCAAATGAATATCCAATAGTTGGCCTTGTTGCTGCAGGCTCTCCAACTTTGGCCTCAGAAAATATTGAAAAACAAGTTAACTGCCCATCAAACTTCTTCTCAACATCATTTGATTATTTTTTGAGAGTAAAAGGGCTAAGCATGAAAGATGCTGGCATTATGGAGGATGATCTTATTGCAGTTAAAAAAACTCATGACATTAGAAATGGTGATATTGTCATAGCTCGCATTGAAGACGAGGTGACAGTCAAGTACTTTAGAAAGCCAGCTGATGATATGGTTGTTTTAGAGCCAGCAAATGATGATTTTAATGATATTGAAATAAACCTACGCAATGAAGATTTTTTTATTGAAGGAAAATATGTAGGTTTAATAAGAGAAAATTAATGAACTACAACTGGTTTCTTATGCTTAGCATCATTAGAACTATCTAAAAAATCGTCAAAATCACCAACGTTCATGCTTACAGATTCAATGCCTGCTTTGATCATCTCTTTAGCAACTGACAGCTCCTGACCCTTTAAAAAATCTTTGGACTCACCTGAGAACTCAATCTTTACAATTGGATTTGAGGGATCATCTGATCTTCTCAATACTATTGTTCCATCTGGTAATTGGGCAAGCTCTAGGTAATTAGACATATTTTCTCCGAGGTTTATTTAGCTTAACATTCCTCATGCATTTTTCTAAATAAATTAATCCATTGTTTATACATATCTAGTAATGAAATAAATTTTTTCAAGCTATTGGTACTGGATGATGTTATTAAATTTAGATTATCTTGCTCAATTTCTTTTTCAAAAGATTCTTTGAATAAAGTTATAAATCCATCATTTCTAAATTGATTATTAACAAGCCCATAAGATGGATAACTATCATATATGGATCTAAACTTTGAGAATGGTTTCATCTGACTGAATTTTTCTATATTGAAGCTCTCTTTCTTGTATATTTCATCAGCAAATGAATCAAAGCTTTTTTCCAAAGCTAAGCAAAAAATTAATCTCGATTGATTGTCGCTTTGGGAACCGTCAAATTTGATTTGCTGAAGAGTGTCGCTGCTGAGGTCTAGATAATGATTAACTAATTCAAAAGATTCCACTAATCTTTTAAGTTTTGTTTCCAGTTATCGTCAACATAGACTGCTGTCCATTTTGTCTTTTTGCCATCTTTCTCAGAAGCTAAATAATGCATATCTTCGGTTTTGTTATAGCGAATAACATATGGATTTCCATCTTTGTCATGAGTTGGCGCAGAAGTAAGGTAAACATGTTTGTTTTTATCTTCTAGATATCTACAAGCTTCCACAAGCTCATTGGAGAGATTATTTATTTCACTTACTTTTGGAGCTCTAGTTTCTCTATTTTTAGGGAATTTACTAGCAGCTAAAAACAATCCTTTCATGCTATCTCTTAATAAATAATGATCGTCGCACTTTAAACATTGCAAATCAGGTAATGGAATTGGTTCCATAGCTAGTGGCTTTGGTTCACCATTTCTTTGAAGTTGTCTTGTTGCTCCACAATTATCATTTAAGCAACCAAAATACTTGCCAAACCTTCCGGTTTTAAGTTGCATATCAGATCCGCACTTATGACATTCAAGTACAGGCCCATCGTATCCTCTTATTTTGAATTGACCATCTTCAACCTCATAACCATCACAGTCTGGATTATTGCCACATACATGGAGCTTTCTATCTTCATCAATTAAAAAATTGTCCATGCTTGTTGAGCATTTGGGACATCTTCTTTTGATTAATAGATTAGATGCTTCTTCTGCATCATCAACACTTATCGCTTCATCTCCAGAGATCAAATTTAAAGTTGTCTTGCATTTGTCATCTCCTTCATTGTCATAGCCCGAACAACCAAGAAAGACACCACTACTTGAGTTTCTTATAATCATGGTATTTTTTGAACAGCCTGGACAAGTAATATTTGTAGGAACAGGTTGATTAGATTTCATTCCTCCATCATCTTGAGATGCTGAGATTAAATCATTTTGAAATGCATTATAGAAATCATTTAAAACATTTTTCCACTCGAGATCTCCATTAGCAACTTTATCTAAAGAATTTTCAAATGTAGCTGTAAAATCATAATCCATAATATCTGTGAAGCTATCCATGAGTCTTTGTGCCACAATATGGCCAATCTTCTTGACAAAAAATCTTCTATTTTCAATCTCAACATAACCTCTATCTTGAATAGTAGAAATGATTGATGCATATGTTGAAGGTCTTCCAATTCCCTTTTTTTCTAACTCTTTTACTAATGCAGCTTCAGAAAATCGTGCTGGCGGTTTGGTAAATTTTTGGTCCAAATTAACTTTATCAATACCTAAAATATCACCCTCATTAAGAATAGGTAAAATATTAGCATCAGAATCTTTCACATCAACATTTGCTACTTTTGTATATCCATCAAAGACTACTTCTCTGCCTTTGGCTGAAAATGTATATTCCTCAAGCTCTATTTTTGCAGAAGTAGATAAATATTCTGCATTGGGCATTTGAGATGCAATATACTGCTGCCATATTAATCCATAAAGGCGAACTTCTTCTTCAGAAACTTTCTGAAGATCACTTGCTTTTAAAAAAGCGTTAGTTGGTCGTATAGCTTCATGAGCTTCTTGAGCATTCTCGGTACTTGAATAAATTCTTGGAGCATTAGTTAGATATTTTTCACCCATATTCTCCGTTATAAAATTTCTTGCATCTTGAATAGATTCTTTACTGAGACTTGGAGCATCTGTTCTCATATATGTTATGTGACCAGCTTCATATAATTTTTGAGCAACTCGCATGGTTCTTTTAACATTGAAACTTAGTTTAGTACTTGCTGCTTGCTGCAAGGTTGATGTAATGAAAGGAGGTCTAGGTTTAATTGATACTGGTTTTTTTGAAACATCTGAAATCTTCAATGATGATGAATTAATCAATTCAACAATTTCTTTAGCTTCTAATTCTGGCAATAAAGGATCAGATTTTTTTCTATTTAAAGCAAAGTTAATATTATTGTTATCTTTATCAATAGCATCAAAAGAAATTTCCCAGAACTCTTCTGGTACAAATTTTTGAATCAGTCTTTCTCTTTCAACTAATACCCTTAATGCAACAGACTGAACTCTTCCTGCGGATAGCCCTCTAGCAATTTTTTTCCACAACAGCGGAGATAGCTCAAACCCCACGACCCTATCCAAAAATCTTCTTGCTTGTTGAGCTTTAACTAAATCTAAATCAATTTCTTTAGGATCAGAAAATGATTCAATAATTGCATCCTTTGTAATTTGATTAAATCTTACTCTTGAAAATTCATGTTTATTTGGGCCAAGAGCTTCTTTAAGATGCCATGCAATTGCCTCACCCTCTCTATCTAAATCAGTTGCTAGATAGACGTGGTCTACACTTTTTGCAGCTTTTCTGAGATCTTTAATGACCTTTTCCTTATCAGGGATAATTTGATAGTCAGCCTTCCAACCATTATCTGGATCAACTCCCATCCTTCTAACAAGCCTCGCTCTATCATTTTTTGCTTTTAATTTTATTTTTTCCTCTGGAGAAATATTTTTTGGAAGTGTTAATCTTTTAGCAGGTGTTTTTGATTTACCTTTTGGCAGATCACGGATATGGCCTACACTAGACTTAACAATGTAATCTTTACCAAGGTATTTGGATATTGTTTTAGCTTTTGCTGGAGACTCAACTATTACAAGAGAATTTGGCATATTTATAATGTGTTTAATTACAATTCAATACTATTTGTAGTCTCGGATACTTTGTTGAGTATTGCAAGACCGCCCTTTTCATTCCATAAAAATGAAATTGAAGATGGTGTAAATATTATTTCAACAACCTCATATGGAAGGTCGATAAGTGTCATTTCTATACCATCATAAGCTTCAGAATACTTTAACTTGAGAGGAGAATACAAAATTAATTCGCCTTTGTCTCTAATAAAATGCGCATCTTTTAAATTAGTTTTATTCTTAAATTGGTAAACCATATTTGAATAATCCCTAGATTTAAACTCTAGAGTGGCTATTTTTAATGAAGAAATTTTAAAGCCTATCTTCATTGCATCCAGCCTTAGTTTTGAGATTAATTTAGTTTTTTTGGATGGAGCTGCAAGACTTATTGAGCCAAATAAAAATAAAAATATTAATGTAATAACAATTAATTCCATGTATTTTAATTCAAAATTTCGCTAACGATAGAAGGACCTTTAATTATAAAGCCAGTGTAAATTTGAACTAAATCAGCACCACTTTCAAGTTTTTTGGAGTAAGTCTCCTTATTGATGACTCCTCCAACGGCTATTAAAGGCATATCTTCTGAGATAGCGTTTATTAGTTTAAGTTTTTGATTAGATTTATTGAATAAAGGAACACCTGATAATCCACCTTCATATTTGTGGTACTTGGATTCTTTTAATAGAGTCTTGTCTGTAGTTGTGTTTGTTGCAATCAGCCCAGAAAAAATTGAACTCTCAACTATTTTAATAATTTGTTTTATGCTTTCATCATTTTCATCAGGTGAAATTTTAAGAAAAATAGGTTTGGTATTCTGCAATTCACTCGATAGCTGTGATATCGCAGTTAATAGTATATTCAAATTATCAACAGAGTGAAGTTCTCTTAAGTTTTTAGTATTAGGCGAAGAGATATTAACTACAATATAGTCTGCATATTCATAAACTTTTTTAAAGCAAACAAGGTAGTCTTCAATTCTTTGCTCTCCTTCTGAGGTCTTATTTGCTCCAATATTTACACCAACTATCCCCTTGTATTTGTGAGTTTTGAGATTTTTAACTAAATGATCTACGCCTTTATTATTAAACCCCATCCTATTTATAATCGCATTTTCATGAAAAATTCTAAATAGTCTTGGTTTTTTATTCCCGCTTTGTGGCAAAGGTGTAACTGTGCCTACTTCAAGAAAGCCAAAACCAAGTTTCCCAACTGAATCGATATAATCACCGTTTTTATCCAATCCAGCTGCAGTCCCTAAATTATTTTTAAGCTTCATGCCAAGAAACTCTATTTCATTATTTTTAACATCCTTGACTATGAATTTTAGAAGTCCGGTTTTATCTAATAGCCTTAAACCATTGAGAGCTATCGAATGCGCAAGCTCTTCTGGAAGAATTTTTAAAAGAAATAAAGCTAATTTCAAATTGATTCTCTGATAATTTTTTTGATGTTATCAGAAATTTCAGGATCTTTCATTCCTACTGCAATAGTTGCTTCTACATAGCCAGTTCTGCTTCCACAGTCATATTTTTCACCTTCATATAATCTAGCCTTAACGTTTTCTTTTTTAAGTAGAAGCCTAATCGCATCTGTAATCTGAATCTCGCCAGAGCTATCTGGCTTAACCTCCTCTATTAAATCAAATATTGACGGATTGAATACATACCTTCCACATGCGGCTATGTCAGAAGGCGCATCTTCAGCAGATGGCTTCTCAACAATATCAAATATATCTATTTCATTATTCACAATCTCATTATCTCCTTTATTGATCACTCCGTATTTATGAATATTTTCTTTGTCGATAACATTTACAGCTATTGTTGAATTACCATGCATAGAAAAACTTTCAGCCAGCTGTTGAAGACATGATGGGGATGAAATGAATAAGTCATCTGGTAACAGTACTGAAAAAGGATTATTTCCTATAGCGTCTTTTGCAAGATAGATGGCATGACCTAAACCTTTTTGAATTTCTTGATGAATGTATGTAAATTTTAGATCATCTAAATAACTTGGTTTAATCTTTTCTAGAAGCTCTAATTTATTAGATGATATAAGTCTTTCTTCTAATTCTGGATATGAGGTAAAGTGGTTTTCAATTGCGCCTTTTGTATAACTAGTAATAAAAATTATTTCTTCTGCTCCTGCGCTAACAGCCTCCTCTACAGCATATTGAATTAGAGGTTTGTCAATTATTGCTAGCATTTCCTTTGGAATGGCTTTAGTGGCAGGCAAGAACCTTGTTCCAAAACCAGCTACTGGTAAGACAGCTTTTTTAATTTTTTTCATCTAAATATGAATCCTTAGAGATTATTGTAACAACCATCGCCATAATTACTCCAGCTATTAATCCTCCAAGATGAGCAAAATTTGCGATGTTTCCAAGACCAAATAAGGAAAGGACTCCTATAAAACCAAGCACAAGCCATGCAATCATAAAAATATAAATTGCTGGAGGAAGCCCATATATTATTCTACTTTTTTGAAATTCAGTAATCATGGTATAACCAAACATTCCGTATACACAACCTGAAAGCCCTCCAAAAAGTGAAGGTCCCGTGCTAATAAACTGTGCGTAATTTCCACAAATACCGGAAAATACAATTAATGTTATGAATAGAATTTTTCCATCTATTTTTTCAATTTGTTGACCTAAAACGTAAACCCATAAACAGTTAAAAACAAGATGAATTAAGGAAAAATGAATAAAAACAGGTGCAAACAATCTCCACCATTCATTATTAATTAGGTATGTGTTTTCAAAAGAAGAGAAATTTACATATCTTGAATACGAGTCAGAAATTTCAAATTTTAAAAATGATAATGGTTCAATTATGCTTATTAAATTTCCAAAACCAGAAAAAAAAGTTACCAGAGAGGCTATTAAGATTACGATCAGGTTGAATTGAAATGATTTCAAAGCTTATTTAGAGCTGCTAATATCAAGACTCCACCCCAGCTTCTCTCTGCATGCCTCAAAAAAATCATTATCTTTTAAATGCACTAGCTTTAAAGGTTTTTCTACTTTTGAGATATCTATCTTTGCATTGTAGGCTACGCTCATGTCCTCTTGTCCGTCTGCACAAATCTTTCCATGATCTGATGATCCGTCTAAAATTTTTATGCTAAGAGATTCATCGGATGAGATTATAAATGGTCTAGATGAAAGACTTTGTGAAAGCATTGGTAAAACAGTCCAGACATCAAGACTTGGGTGAACAATAGGCCCACCAGCAGAAAGAGCATACGCAGTCGAACCTGTGGTTGTAGAGATAATTAAACCATCTGATCTTTTTTCATATACTGCTTTATTATTTACATCTAATTTATATCTCATTAATTGAGTATATGACCCAGAGTGAATAACTATCTCATTTAGGGCATAAACTACTTTATTTTCAAAGGAAGCAGAAATTAAGCTCCTCTCTTCAATAACGTAATCACCCTTTAGAATAGATAATATTGCCTCTTCAAAGTTGTTGACGGTAACTTCTGTTAAAAAGCCTACTGTACCCATATTTATTCCTAGAATAGGAAGATCATATTCATGATATTTTCTTGCAGCGCCTAGTAATGTTCCATCACCACCTATAACAACAACTAAATCAGCCAGAGACGAGAAGTCTTCATTTTTGATATCCAGATTTTGAAGAAAATTTATGTTTTGTTCATTTATGTATACATTTGAAAAATGTTTACAAAGAATACTCATTAAAAAAGAGATAGAGTCTATCTCCAAATCAGATGGATTATTGAAAGCCTTTATAACAACGCCGACATTTTTAAACATGTTGCGATTATACAACCTATAAGCAAATAGGAAAAAATGTTTTATGCTCAATAATTTGAAAAGCTTGCATCTCAAAATCACATAAATTGAATATATCTGTGCATTTTTAAATCTGTCTGTGCATTTATTCACTCGAAAAAATATTCATTATCTCTATAATGAGATTTCAATTGATCAAAACAGTGGAAAATTTTATATGGAAAACTTAGAAAATTTTAGAAGTGAAGTTAAAGCATGGCTTGATGAAAACTGTCCGCCTTCGATGAGAAATGGTGCTGACCCATCAATTCCTCATGATGAGGTTTGGGGTGGAAGAAATGCTGAGTATAAAAATCCTGAATCTAAGATTTGGCTTGATAGAATGGGTGCCAAGGGCTGGACAATGCCAACTGTTCCAAAAGAATATGGTGGTGGTGGCTTAAATAAGGATGAAATTAAGATTCTAAATGAAGAGATGTTTGCGATAGGTGCTAAAACACCTCTATTAAGTTTTGGAATATGGATGTTAGCCCCTGTTTTATTGGAATACGGCTCAGAAGAGCAAAAAAAAGAACATCTTCCAAAAATTATAAAAGGTGAAATAAGATGGTGTCAGGGTTACTCAGAACCTGGTTCAGGATCTGATTTGGCTAGCTTAGCTACAAAAGCTGAAGATCAAGGAGATCATTTTGTTGTTAATGGTCAAAAGGTGTGGACTTCGTATGCTGATAAAGCAGATTGGATCTTTGCCCTTGTTAGAACTGGACCTCAAGAACCAAAGCATGATGGTATTAGTTTTCTGCTCATTGATATGGAAACAAAAGGTGTTTCTACAAAACCAATTACACTTATAAGTGGTAAGTCGCCTTTTTGTGAAACATTCTTTGATGATGTTCAAGTTCCAAAGGACAATATTGTAGGCAAGCTAAATGCGGGATGGGAAATTGCTAAAAAACTTTTACAACATGAAAGAAAGTTTATATCTAATTTTGGTTTAGCTGCGGCTGCAGGAAGCAAAAAAGATATTATTTCTATTGCAAAAAAACATTTTGGTGAGGTTGATGGAAAAATTGGAAATTCCTTTTTTAGAAGTGAAATTGCCGATCATAAAATCAAGGAGCATGCTTTTGGTTTAACCCTTAAAAGGGCTGGTGATGAAGGTGGTAAAGCAAGCGCTGTAGCATCTATGTTTAAGTATTATGGAACAGAGCATAATAAAAAAAGACATGAATTAATGATTGCTGCTATGGGTAAAGATGGTGTTGCTTGGGATGGAGATGAATTTGCACAAGAAGATAAAAACTTAACTAGATCATGGTTGAGGACTAAAGGTAACTCAATTGAAGGTGGAACCTCCGAAGTGCAATTAAATGTTATCTCAAAAAGAGTATTGGGTCTTCCAAGCTAAGAATAACAAGGTAAATATAATGAAATTAGTACTAAATGAAGAACAACAGTTTTTGAAAGATACTGCAAAAGACTTTGCAGCAGAAAGAACTCCCATTAATCATTTTAGAAATCTTCGAGATTCAAAAGATTCACTTCTATGGGACAAAGATATATGGCAAGAAATGGTTAATCTTGGTTGGTCTGGAATATTGATACCAGAAGAATATGGTGGGTCAGATTTTGGAATAACTGGCATGAGTGTTGTTTTACAAGAGTGCGGTAAAACCCTTACGCCCTCTCCTCTTTTTGCTACTGCTGTGCTTGGAGCATACGCATTAAAAGAATTTGGCAGCGAACAGCAAAAGTCTAAATATCTGCCATTAATTGCAGATGGTTCAATAACTACTGCAATTGCAATTGATGAGTCAAGTCATCATGATCCAGCAAATACAGAGCTTGAAGCAAAAGTTTCAAATGCAGGATTCTCGTTAAATGGGAAAAAGCAGCTAGTTGTTGATGGTGCAAGTGCAGATTTGCTTATAGTGCTTGCTAGGACGTCTGGTGCAAAAGGCGACATAGCTGGATTGACTTTATTTGTTGTTGACTCATCATCAGAAGGAGTTTCAAGAACTAAGCTTGATATGGCTGATAGCAGAAATTATGCCAATATTGAATTTAATAATGTTGAAGTTGACTCTGCTAGTGTGCTTGGCAGCCAAGAAGCTGGTGGGGAAGCAATTGAACATATTCTAGATATTGGAAGAATTGCTTTATCAGCTGAAATGCTAGGAAATAGCGAGGCTGCATTCTCAACAACAGTGGATTATTTAAAAGAAAGAAAGCAGTTTGGAGTTCTTATCGGTACTTTTCAAGCTCTACAACACAGAGCAGCAGAAATGTTTTGTGAAATTGAACTAACTAAATCATCTGTTATGGCTGCAATGCAAGGTGCGGATGAAAATTCAAATCAGCTCCAGGTGTTAGCTAGTCTTGCAAAATCAATGGCGGGAGATACTCTTCACCTTATTTCAAATGAAGCAATTCAGATGCATGGTGGAATCGGTGTAACAGACGAATATGATCTTGGTTTCTTTTTAAAAAGAGCCAGAGTTGCTGAGCAGATCTTTGGAAGTGTGAATTTTCACAAAGAGAGATATGCTAATTTAAGTGGTTTTTAAAAATTAATAAATAATAAGCAATAAAAATGATTGGTTTACTTAGGAGACTCATTGTAGGGTCAATTACTTTTATATTGATAGTATTTGTATTGTTTGTTGGGTTTGGAACTCTTGCTGTATTAAACCTCCCGAGAGTAGTGTTACCTTTTAGGGCCTTTAAGGTTCTATTAAGCCATATATCAAATTTTATCGGAGATATAATAGTATTTTGTTGCAGAGTAATTATGTATGTAATGCATCAAAATTCTTTGAGAATATATGATGAAAACCAGTTTGATAGATCTAAATGGTACATCGCTATGTCAAACCATCAATCATGGGCTGATATTTTCATAATCCTTGCTGCAGGAAACTTTAGAATACCCTTAATAAAGTTTTTTATGAAAAAAGAACTCTCGTGGATTCCTTTTATATATTTGGCCAATAAAACTCTTAATATGCCTTTTGTTAGCAGACACACTAAAAAGGAAATTGAGGAAAATCCTGAGTTAAGACAAATAGATTATAGAAATACACTGGATGCATGCAGACGCTTTAAAAGATCTCCATCAACGGTTTTTAGTTATGCTGAGGGTACAAGGAATAATCCAGATAAATATAAAGCACAAAATCCACCATACAAAAATTTACTTAATCCTAAAACTGGTGGAATGGCTACTGCGATATCTGCTATAGATAATATTGATACTCTTGTAGATTTTTCTTTAATTTATAAAACAGATAAAAGAAGTGCTTGGGCTTTTTTAAATGGAGACATGAAAGATGTCAAAGTGCTAATAAAAAAATATAAGATCCCTGCACATCTAAAAAATAAAAACTATGCTACAGATGAAAAATATAGATCAGATTTTAAAACATGGATTGAGGGCATTTGGGAAGAAAAAGATAAAGATATCGAAAGATTAAAGTATTAACTCCTTTTTACTCACAATCCAGCCATTAGAATCTGCATAAACCCACATGCCAGGTTTTATATCTACTCCATCAAAATATATTTCAACAGATTTCTCACCAAGCCCCCTCTTCTCTGTTTTTCTAGGAATCGGACCCTTGGCAAAAATTCCAATTGGGATTGTTTTTATAACCTCTATATCTCTTATATATCCATTTACAATTATGCCTGACCACCCATTGGTTGCTGCCTTACTTGCAATCTGATCACCAATCATTGATACATGCCTGATGCCGTCTGCATTTATTATAAGAACTCTATTATCTCCTTTTTCAGCTAATATCTCCTTAACCATAGAATTGTCATCAGGACAAAGGACGGTCTCAACTTTGCCATAGAACTTATGAATAGCGCCATAGGACTGATAGGTGCCTAAAGATACTTGCACATCAATTCCATACTCATCACATAGATCAGGTGTTGTAAAATCTTTATTCATTACTTAATTCTATTATAAATAATCCAAAATTTTTCAATTTAATACAAGTACAGTATTATCTTATATAGATAAAAAATTTTGGGGGGTAATATGAAATCACCAATTTGTGAAATGTTTGAAATCGAATTTCCACTTGTGGCATTTAGTCATTGCAGAGATGTTGTTGTAGCTGTTTCCAAAGCTGGAGGCATGGGTGTTTTAGGAGCCGTTGGTCACACCCCAGAAATGTTAGAGCAAGATCTTAAATGGATAGATGAGCATATAGATGGAAAGCCGTATGGAGTTGATATTCTTGTTCCTAATACATTTGAAGGAAAAGGTTCATCAATGACCTCTGAAGATTTAAGAAATATGATTCCACAAGAATACAGAGAATTTAGAGCTGATGTTTTAAAAGAATATGATGTTGATGGAGAGTCGCTTAGGGGTGGCGAAGAAGCCAAAGATATAGAAATTCAATCAGACTCAAGATTTGGTAAGAATTTAAAAGAACAAGGTGCGAAAAAACTTCTTGAAGTTGCTTTTTCTCATCCTATCAAACTTATAGCTAACGCATTAGGTGTTCCACCTAAATGGATGCTTGATATGGGCAAAGAAAATAATGTCAAAGTTGCAGCACTGCTTGGGGCTAAAGAACATGCTATCAGGCAAGTTGAAGCAGGGGTTGATATTTTGGTTGTATCTGGAACCGAGGGTGGAGGACACTGCGGTAGTGTTTCAACTATGGTTTTAATACCTGAGGTTAAAAGAGCAATCAAAGACATGGGCAATGTTCCTATATTAGCAGCTGGCGGAATTGCAACCGGAGAACAAATGGCTGGAATAATGGCCATGGGCGCTGATGGCGTTTGGTGCGCTTCTGTCTTTCTTCCAACAACTGAAGCTGAAACTTCAGAGAATATAAAGGAAAAAATGGTCAATGCAACATCAAGTCAGACTGTTAGATCAAAAAGCAGGACCGGAAAACACTCCAGGCAACTCCAATCAGCATGGACTGATGCATGGGAGTCTAAAGATGCACCTGAACCATTACCAATGCCACTTCAAACCATGGTTGGTGAACCTGCATTAGCAATTGTGTCAAAGCAAGCCACGCTTGGACACGAAGGAGCAAAAAAACTTGATACTTATTGGGTTGGCCAAGGCATAGGATTAGTAAATGAAACTATCTCGGCTGGGCAGACTGTTCAAAAATTCAAAGAAGAGTTTATAGAAGGTTACGAGAGGATGAATAGCTTATTTGATTAAGAATTTATTAAGATTTATCTGGTATAAATTCTAGAACGGTTGCATTAATGCAATACCTTGGAAGACCATTTGGACCATCATCAAATACATGACCCAAATGTATATCTGATGATTTAGATCTAACTTCTGTTCTTCTCATACCATATCTATTATCTGGCAGTTCATATGTTGCTCCGTCTACAGGTTTGGTAAATGAAAGCCAGCCAGAGCGAGAAACAAACCTGTCATCAGTATTAAATAAAGGCTGTCCACTTAATTTATCAACAAATATTCCATCAGGAGTATTTTTAAATATCTGATATTCCTTACAGAACCTTGCATCAGTTCCTTCATTAAATGCCACATCATACGCCTCTGTATTCCCTAGCTTAAATGAGCCTAATGCCTTATAGAATTCTTTTGCATTCATGTAACCTTGATTAGCGAAAACCTCTTTTCCATTATCAAGAAAAATTATCGTCGGTGTTGCCCAAGTCGGAACAGATAGGTTTATGCCATCAAGCTGATCAGATGTTCTTTTTACATATGGAACTGAACCTTGATATGAATTCAAAACATCGTTATCGAACTTATCGCAGTATGGGCAATAATCTTTGGAATCTATAACTAATATTTTTTTTCCTGAAAGTAAATTTTTATTGTCGATTGGGTCTTTAATCTGTTTATCAAAAACTACACCTGTTGAGAGGTCTGGGCAGTATCCATTAGGGTTTTTTTTAAGATAATCTTGGTGATAAGTTTCCGCTTTATAAAATTTCTCTAAAGGTTTTACAGATGTTTGGATTTTTCCATATCCGGCCTCATTAAGAAGATTCTGATATTCACTTAACAGCCTATCAATCAAAAGCTTCTGGTTGTTATTTGAATAGAGAACTATTGATCTATATTGAGTTCCAATATCATTACCTTGTCTATTAAGCTGAGTAGGATCGTGAGATTCAAGATAATGAATAAAAATATCTTCCAGTGCTATTTCATTTGAGTTATATGTGACTTGTACAACTTCTGCAAAATTATTTTTATTAAATTTATTTTTGTATTTGGTAATCGATCTATAATTCGGTTGAACTCCTCTGCCATCTGAGTAGCCTGACACGGCATCAATAACACCTGGTAATTGTTCATAACCTTTTTCGGCACCCCAAAAACACCCAGAGCCAAGAACTATTGATTCAATGTGATTAGTGTTAGTTTGATTAGAGTAAGCATGTGTTGAAAATAACAATGCAAAAAAGAAGGTATACCGCTTTAAATAATTTTTAATATCAAATCTATTCATCATGCTTATAGCTTGCAGCTTTCTTAAAAGCTTCCCTTTCAAAGAGCATATCAGTCCATCTTTTAATATTTGGTTTAAAAGCTTCTTCAATGCCAAGCGCTTTTGCAAGAAATAGCGCATAACTTACGCATATGTCTGCTATTGTAAACCTACTGCTACAAAGATATTCTCTATCATCAAGAGTTTTTTCAAGCAACTTCAATCTAGCTATAAACCATTTTCTATAGCCTTCAGCAGCTTTATCCGCCACACCTACCTCTTGTAACGTATATCTTAGAAAAACAGTTTGAGGAAATGTTAAAGTAGCATCAGAATGAGAAAGCCAATTTAGATAGCTTCCATAATCTTCCTCATCAACATTAACTTTTAAATTTGTTGGACCATACTTATCTACAAAATATTGACTCATTCCCACAGACTCTGTCATATGAACCTCTCCATCAACCATATATGGAACGGTTCCTAAGATATTTATATCCATAAATTCTTTATGAAGAAATCTAGGAGGGAAAGGCATCATCTCAACCTCATAATCAAGACCCATTTCTTCAGCAGTCCATATAGGTCTCATTCCTCTAGAGCCAGCACAACTATATATTTTAATTGTCATAATTTTTTTAGTTAATTAATTTAATATGATACTTTTATTAATTGGTAATATTAATAGTTATATATTACCATTAGTTAAACAAACCAAAATATTAAAAGTATGTATTCAGAAAATATTGCTCAAAAAATTCGTTCGAACTTAGATATTCATTCAGATTCCTATAAGAAAAATAAGCAATCGATGCTTGAGAAACTCCAATTTATTGATGACTTATTAGATCAAGCAGAGCTTGGAGGCGGTAAATATCATCACGACAGGCTTGCTAAAAGAGGCAAAATGCCCATTAGAGAAAGAGTAATGAATGTTATTGATGATAACAGTCCTTTTCTAGAAATAAGTCCTCTTGCGGCCTATGGAACTGACTATACAGTTGGCGGAGGATGTGTATCAGGCATTGGCCTTATTGCAGGTGTTGAATGTGTAATTTTTGGAAATGATCCTTCTGTTAAAGCAGGTGCAATGACAGTTTATGTTGGAGAAAAATGGAGAAGAGCAATTGAGATTTCTCGTGATAATAAAATTCCATTCATTAGTTTTGTAGAATCTGCGGGCGGTGATTTAAGCATGGGTACTGGAAGTAAAAGTGGGCAAGAAGCTATCGCGCCAACTCTGCAACAAGATCATTTTGCAGCAACTGGAAGATTTTTTTATGAAATGACAGAGCTTTCAAAATTGCGTATTCCTGTAATTTCAGTAGTATTTGGTTCTTCGACTGCAGGTGGAGCTTATCAGCCAGGTATGTCTGATTATAATATTTTTATAAAAAATCAATCCCAAGTTTTTCTTGCTGGCCCTCCTCTAGTTAAAGCAGCAACTGGGGAAGAGTCTGATGCAGAAACATTAGGTGGAGCTCAAATGCATTCTGAAATATCAGGACTTTCTGATTATTTAGCTGAAGATGAAATGGATGCATTAAGAATTTGTAGAGAAGTTGTGTCTCATCTTAATTGGAATAAAGATGGGGAAAAGCCAAATAAAATCTCAACCGATCCAATATATAAAAATGAGGAACTATTAGGCCTCATTAGCGAGGATCTAAAATCTCCAGTGGATATTAAAGAAGTCATTGCAAGGGTTGTAGATGGATCGAAATTTGAAGAGTTTAAACCCTTATATGGATCAACAATGGTTTGTGGATGGGCTAGTATTCATGGATATCAAGTTGGCATACTTGGAAATAATGGGCCAATCTATCCAGAATCTGCAGAAAAGGCAGCAAGTTTTATTCAGCTATGTAATAAAAGAAATATACCTCTAATATTTTTACATAATGTTACGGGATTTTTAGTTGGAAAAGATTTTGAGAGACAAGCCATTATAAAAAAAGGTTCTCAGCTAATTAATGCTGTTTCTAATTCAAATGTGCCCCATATAACGATCATAGTTGGAGCATCATATGGAGCCGGAACATATGCAATGTCTGGAAGAGCATATAACAATAGATTTACCTTTTTATGGCCAACAGCAAAAATTGGTGTAATGGGATCAGAGCAAATTGCAAAAGTTATGTCAATTGTAAGAAAAGCAAAGGCTCATAGAACAGGTGAAAAATTTGATGAAAAAGCTGACGCTTTAATTAGAGAAATGGTTGAAGAGGCAGCAGAAAAAATTTCTCATGGCCTGGTTGCAAGCAGCATGCTTACAGATGATGGAATTATTGATCCTAGAGATACTAGAACAGTTCTTGGTTTTTGTCTCTCAGTAGCTAATAACTCATCAATTTCTGGTGCATCAGAGTACGGGGTATTTAGATTATGATTTTTAAATCACTATTAGTGGCTAATAGAGGCGAAATAGCTCTTCGTATTATTAAAACAGCCAGTGAAATGGGCATTAAATGTATCGCAGTATATGTTGATGAAGATGCGGATTCACCGCATGTGAAGGCAGCCGATGAGTCTTTTAGGCTTCCAGATGGAGGCTACCTAGACACCAATACAATTATCAATGCTGCCAAGCAAACCAATGCTGAAGCCATTCACCCTGGATATGGATTTTTGTCCGAAAATGCAAAATTTGCACGAAAGGTAAAAAAAGAAAAAATTATATGGGTCGGACCATCTGCTCATGTGATATCTGTTATGGGTGATAAACTTAAAGCCAAAGAATTAGCAGACAAGGCAAATGTTCCTTCATTAACTATGACCTCTAATCTAAAAGAGGCAAGCAAGATTGGTTATCCTCTTTTAATTAAAGCTGCAGCTGGAGGTGGCGGAAAAGGCATGAGAGTTGTTCCTTCAGAAACATCTTTGAATGAGTCATTAATGGCGGCCAAAAGAGAAGCTAAGGCTGGTTTTAACGATGATAGAGTGTTTTTTGAAAGATACATTGAAAAATCTCGCCATATAGAAATTCAAATCCTTGGTGATGCCCATGGTAATGTTGTGCATTTAGGAGAAAGAGAATGCTCCATACAACGTCGACATCAAAAAATTATTGAAGAATCGCCATCGCCACGAATATCTGAAGATACTAGAAAAAAAATGGGGAGTGCTGCAATTAAGTTAGCAAAGAAAATTAAATATCAATCTGCGGGAACTGTCGAATTTCTTCTAGATGATGATACTGAGGAGTTTTGGTTTCTTGAGGTAAATACTCGACTTCAAGTAGAACACCCAATTACAGAAGAAGTTACTGGTATCGATCTTGTTTATGAGCAGTTAAAAATTGCTAGAGGTGAAATCTTAACTTACAAGCAAGATGATATAACTTTCAGCGGACACTCTATAGAAGCAAGATTGTATGCAGAAAATCCAGAAAATAATTTCCTTCCCGAAACTGGTACGCTAATAGCTTATGATGAAAATCTAGAAGAAGGTGCTAGATGGGATTCAGGAGTTGAAAGTGGATCAGTTATTGGAACTTCATTTGATCCAATGCTTGCGAAAGTTATTACTCATGCAAAAACAAGGAGTGATGCTGCTTTAAAGCTAGCTAAAACTTTAGAGTCCTCTCATATTGGAGGAGTGATTACGAACCGAGACTATTTAGTTTCTATATTAAGATCAGAAGATTTTTTAAAAGGAAATACAACAACTGATTTTGTTGATCGTGTTGAGCTAACTAAAACTCAAAATTTAAATCAAGATCAAATAATTCATGCTGCAATGATTGCATCAGTTTGGCTGCAAGAGGTTAATAGATTTAATGATCTAACCCTTGGACACCTCCCCTCAGGCTGGACAAACGGCAGGTTGCCAAAAAATTCGCAAAAATTTCTATACTTGAATGAGGAGTTATTAATTTCATACAAACTCGGCAGGGATAATATATTTTATTTAAATGACTCTTTTTCAGCATATGTTCATGACTGCTACCAGGATGGTATCGATATTGAAATTAATAATAGAAGAAATTTCTCCATGATAACTTCATCTAAAAATCAAATAATCGTAAATATGCCCTTTGGTGATGTAAATTTAGAATTAATACCTAAATTCCATATACCTGAAGAGAAAATTGTTGAGGGCAGTCTTGTTGCTCCAATGCCAGGAAAAGTAATAGATCTCAAAATTAAAAAAGGCTCTAAAGTTAAAAGCGGAGATACTTTGGTTATTTTAGAGGCTATGAAAATGGAGCAATCTATAAAGGCATCAAAGGATGGAGTGATTGATGAAGTTTTTATCAGCAAAGGAGATCAAGTTGAAAATGGTGCCGTATTAATGGTTATGGAATCTTAATTAACATGACTATTAGCGCCCAAATAGAGTCTTATAATCCTAAAAAACCTCTAACTGCAAAACATATTCATGTCATAGACCAGCTTGAATCTATGCTTGCAGAGGGTATCCCAAAACAAACCATGTCTGAGCTTGCGAAGAAACTAAAAATCTCACTAAGAACTTTATACGAGATTTCACCAAGCAAAGATCATCTTATAAGAATGACAGTAAATAGAATTCTAATTAAATTAGGAAAAGAGGCATTGAACATAGTATCTGATATTGATTCTCCTTTAGAGAAGCTAAATAAGTATCTGCATCATGTTAATCAAGCTGTAGGCCCAAAGTTTAAGGTCTACATTCAAAATCTGGGTAATGATAAAGAATCACTAGAAATGATTGATTATCATGAGAAATACATAACATCATTTGCAAAGCAGTTATTAGATGATGCAGTCAAAAAAAAAGAAATTAAAAAAATTGATACACAAGCATTTGCAATGCTATTAGGCAGCATTGGTAGGGAGTTTGCAAAAGAAGAAAGTGCAAATAAGTTAAAGAATTCTCCTGAGGAATCTGCGAATTCAATAACTAAAGTCATTTTAAATGGAATAAAAATATAAAAGAATTATGGGTAATGATGTAATTAAAATAGGTAACTGCAGTGGCTATTATGGAGATAAACTCTCGGCAGCAAAAGATATGGTTGAAGGTGGCCCAATTGATGTTCTGACAGGTGATTATTTGGCTGAGCTAACAATGACGATTCTCTTTAATCAAAAATTACAAAGAGGTGAAGATAAGGGATATGTTGGAACTTTCTTAAAGCAAATTAAAGATGTTGCTGAGACATGTAAAAAAAATAACATAAAAATAGTTACGAATGCTGGCGGCCTTAATCCCTCCTCAATGGCTAATGAAATAATTAATATTCTCAAAGAAATGTCTATTGATTTAAAAGTAGCATATATAGACGGAGATGATTTGATGCCTAGGTTAGAAGAATTAAAGGATCAGGGAGAAACTTTTGTAAATATTGATAAAAATACAAATCTAGACTCAACTGAACATAATTTACTAACTGCAAATGCTTATCTAGGAGCATGGGGAATTAAAGAAGCCTTGGATGAGGGAGCAGATATTGTTGTTTGCCCTAGAGTCACAGACGCTGCTGTTGTTATTGGTCCCGCTGCTTGGAAATTTAAATGGAATAGAACTGACTTTGATGAGTTAGCAGGAGCATTGGCTGCAGGCCATATTATTGAATGTGGGTGTCAGGCTACAGGAGGAAACTACTCTTTTTTTGAAGAAGTGCCCTCTTTTATAAATGTTGGTTACCCGATCGCAGAAATTGAAAGTGATGGAAGTTTTACAATCACAAAACATCCTGGAACTGGAGGCTTGGTTTCAGTAGGAACAGTGACTGCTCAATTGCTATATGAGATAAGCTCGCCAGCATATATTAATCCAGATGTTATTAGTCATTTTGATACTTTGGAAATAAATCAAATTGGACCAGATAGAGTCAGAGTTAGCGGTTGTAGAGGTAGCAATCCTCCAGGAAAGCATAAAGTATGTATAAATCTTGCAACTGGCTATAGAAATGGCATGGACTTAGTTTTAACTGGTTTAGATATTGAAGCTAAAGCAAAAACTATCACGGATACCCTATTCCATTCAGTCGGAGGAAAAGATCAGTTTGATGAGGTTTCAGTCAATCTTTATAGGACTGATAAAAAAAATCCGAACTCAAATGAGGAGGCTATGGCAACTTTATCTATATCAGTAAAATCTAGAAATCCTGATTTGGTAGGAAGATTATTTAGCGCAAAAATCATTGAGCTGTCCTTAGCAAATTATCCTGGATTTTTCTCAGCTGGAACTGGTAAAAAGCCAGGGCCTGTAATTTCTTATTGGCCAGCACTAATTGATAGCAAGCATGTTAAAGAATATGTACATGTTGACGGAAAAACATTAGAGATAGAGCCAACGAGTCAACTCCAATTTGAAGAGAATTATTACCAAAAGCAACCTGTTACCATTGAGCTTGCCCCTCAAGGTGAAATGGATGAGATATCTTTTGGACGATTATTTGGAGCAAGATCTGGCGATAAAGGCGGTTGCGCAAATATTGGGGTTTGGGCTAAAACAGATTTGGCATTTTCTTTTCTTTATAATTTTTTGTCTGTAGAAAAAATAAAAGAGCTTATGCCAGACCTAAATAATTTCAGTATAGATAGGTATGAACTACCGAATATAAATTCTTTAAATTTTTATATCCATGGGATTCTTGAAGATGGAGTTTCATCAAACAATAGGATGGATGGCCAAGCAAAATCACTTGGAGAGTATCTTAGAGCTAAGACAATTAGCGTACCTAAAATTATTATAGAAGAGATTAAAAATGACTAATAAATTATCACTAGATGGGCTTAAGTTTGAAACTACTAAAGTAAAAGTATCTAAAAATATAATTACAATTACACTAAATAGGCCTCATAAGAAAAATGCTATCAATGAAGTTATGATGAATGAGGTAAATTATGCACTTGCATATGCCAAACAGGAGCGAAGCATTAGAGTTGTAGTGATTGACGCAGCGGGCGATGTTTTTTGTGCTGGGGCCGATCTAAGTAGAGAGAAATCTAGCTCTAATGTTCCAAAGTTAGACTTCGCTGACGACATAAGCTTATCTTTAAGACATATCTACAAACCGGTTATATGCAAGATTCAAGGATCAGTTCTTGCTGGAGCATTATTAATGGTAGCTAATTCAACACATGCTATAGCTGTTAAAGATGCTAAATTTTCTGCTCCTGAAATTAAAAGAGGCTTGTGGCCATTTATGGTAATGGCAGGTCTATTTAGGGTTATGCCAAAGAGAGCTGGATTGGATTTTATTATGAGAGGTAATTTCATAGACGCATCTAAAGCCGAAGAATGGGGATTAATTAATAAATCTGTTGATACTAATAAATTAGATGCTGAAGTTAGCGCTCTTGCAAATGAATTAAAAAATCTTGCGCCAGGAACTATGCAAATGGGTCTTAAGGCATATGAAAAGCAAGACAGCCAAAGCTTTGATGAAGCTCTGCCCTATCTTAAAAATGAAATTGCAGAATGTTTTGATAGTGATGATGCTAAAGAAGGGATTTCGGCTTTCCTTGAAAAAAGAGACCCTAAATGGGATTAATGAAAAATATGGAGTGTTTATGAATTTAGACTACGGTCAAGAGTATGAAAGCTTTAGAAAAGAAGTCCAAGAATTTTGTAATAAATGGAAGGGTGTTAGTTTTATTGACAAAAGCATTATGCCTTTTGATCAAGCATCGAAAAATAAAAGAAAGACTGTAACACGATCAGAATGGCAATCTATTTTAATTAATAAAGGGTACTTTGCTAGATCAGTTCCTAGAAAATATGGAGGTTTTGGTGGAGAAGCAGATATTATCAAGAGCAGAATACTAGCTGCTGAATTTTCAAAATCAAACATACCTTCTGCAATGGGAGGACAAGGAATTGATATGTTGGTCCCAACTTTATTGGAATTAGGCACTGAGGAACAAAAATTACAATTCATAAAACCTACTTTGCTTGGTGAAATTATTTGGTGCCAGGGATACTCCGAACCTAATGCGGGAAGTGATCTTGCTAGCTTGCAAACAAAAGGTGAATTGATTGATGGAAATTGGGTAATTAATGGTCAAAAAATTTGGACAAGTACTGCTCAATATTCTCAAATGATGTTTTGCCTAGTAAGAACAGAACCGGAAGCAAAAAAACATGCAGGAATTAGCTATCTTTTGATCCCTATGGACTCAGAAGGTATAGAGGTAAGGCCTTTGGTTGATATGACATTAAAAGCTGGTTTCAATGAAGTTTTCTTTACTGATGTGACTATTCCAGAGGGAAATATTGTTGGTAAAAGAGGTGAAGGCTGGGCTGTGGCAAATGCAACATTGGGTCATGAAAGAGGTTCCTTAACAAACCCTAATGCAACAATGAATAGAGTTAATGCGTTAATCGATATGATGAAAAATGAAACTGTTAATGGCAAGAGGTTAATTGATATGCCTGTATACAGGGATAAATTAATGAAAGTTCAGGCAAAGGTAATGGCATTTCAATCTAATTCTTTAAGAGTTCTTTCATCAAAATTAAATAAGAACCAAGATTGTAAAATTGCCTCGATGATTCAAAAGCTTGTTGGCACAGAGCTCAGGCATGAGTTAGAGGGGCTGGCTATAGATGTTATGGGAGATTTAGGAACATTATATGAAGATAGCCCAAACATTAGAGATCATGGATCATGGCAATTTACTTATATGTATTATCTTGGATTAATTATTGGCGGAGGAACAAACCAAATTCAGAAAAATATTATCTCTGAAAGAGGTTTGGGAATGCCCAGAGAACCAAAGGCAAAAGAGGCATAATTATGTATTTTGGATTATCAGAAGATCAGATATTTTTCCAAGAAAATGTCTCGAAATTTCTAGCAGATCATGCTTCCTTAGATGTAATTAAAAAAATTGTAGACGATGATAATAATGAAATGCAAACTGATATTGAAAGAGGGTTAATTAATTTAGGCTTAAATAGCTTAGTTGTTCCTGAGAGTTATGGTGGATTGGGTCTCGACCTCTTGTTTGCAGCTGCTATAGCCCAAAGTCTTGGCGAGGGAGTAGCTCCAATTTCATATGTTGGATCATATATCATGGCTCCAATTGCTATTTCTGAAGGTGGGAGTGAAACACAAAAACAAAAATACTTGCCCAAAATTGTAGATAATTCTTTTAAGTTTGGGATTGGTCTTTCTGAATTTATTGGCTCAAGAGATGGATCATCTATACAAATTAAAGATAACAAAATATCTGGACGATCTCTTTTTGTGCTTGATGCAAAAAACTCATCACATATAATTTTTTCAGATAGCTATGGAAAAATTGGTATTTGTAATAGCAAAGATAAAGGCTTAAAAATCATTAAGCTTGTTACAGTTGATAAAACGAGGAGTTTTTCTGAAATTCAATTAGATAATGTAGATATAGAAATTCTAGAAAGAACAAAGTCTGACCAAGCCTCAATATTAAAATCAATTGATGCAGGAAGAATAATCTTAGCTGCTGACAGTATTGGAGCATCGCAAGCTCTGATAAATAAAGCTGTTGAATATTCTAAAGAAAGGAAGCAGTTTGGAAGAGTAATTGGGTCATTTCAGGCTGTTAAACATATGTGTGCAGAAATGACTGCTGAGCTTGAACCTTGCTATGCTCTAACTTGGCATGCTGCGCATATACACAAAGACATAACTAATGAATCAAGAGTAATGGCCTGTCATGCAAAGTCGCATGTATCTGAAGTTTCAAAATTAATTGCAAAAAAAGCAACTGAAGTTCACGGAGGTATGGGTTTTACAGATTTAATGGGAATTCACTATTGGTTCAAAAGAATAGGTGTTAATAGACAATTATTAGGATCTCCTGAATTAATTAGAGAAGAATCTGCTAAAATTCAAGATCTCTAAACCAATCAAATCAAGAATGTTGTATAAGAATAGCTATATAAAAATAATCTCTTTATTTTTATTAGCTAATATAGGTTATTCTGAGTATGCAAACATAGACTTATCAGATGATAAAGAGCTTCTAACTAAAGAAATAATTCTTAAATTCCAAAAAGAGCATTATGTTAAAAACATTACGCGCTCAACATCAAATGAAGAATTCATAATTAGCTTATTAGATAGGCTGGATGATACAAAAAGTTATTTTCTTAAACATGAGGTTGAGGGCTTTATTGCAAGCGCTTCTGAGGCAGAATTAACATACGATTTTAGGCTAGCATTTGAAATAACAAATCTTTTTTATGAAAGACTTATAAAATACTCAGATTTCCAAATCAATTTAATCGAAAACAATAATTTTGATCTATTAAAAGTAGAAAAGTTAGATATTTTTGAGGATGACAATAAATGGCTTACTGATATAGAAGAATTAGAGCTGCTATGGAAAAAACAAACTAAAAATGATTACCTGTCACTAGTGATTTCTGACTCTCCTCCAGATAAACCAGAAGAAAATTTAGTAAAAAGATATAAGAATAGGATCAAAAGAGTTTCGCAACAAAAAGAGGAAGATATATATTCGTTAGTAACAAACGTCCTTACAAAAGAATTTGATCCTCACTCATCTTATCTATCACCTAAATCCTCTGAAGATTTTGATATGGATATGAGCTTAAAATTAGAAGGCATAGGTGCCCTTTTAGGTTCTGAGGATGATTACACTAAAATTGTTAGTCTTGTTCCTGGGGGCCCGGCTGAAAAATCAGGATTGATTAAGCCAGAGGATAAAGTTATTAGCATTAGGCAAGGTGAAGAAGAAATTGTTCAAGATGTTATTGGCTGGAGAATCGATGATGTGGTCGATCTAATAAGGGGTAAATCAGGAACAAAGGTTGAGATAGAGTTTTTATCAAGCGATTCCCTAAATGAAAATATAAAAAAGAAAGTCCTCTTAACTAGAGAAGAAGTTAAGTTGGAAGATAGAGCAGTTAAATCAGAAGTCTTAAATTTTGATAATAATATTCAAATTGGAGTGATCGATTTGCCTTCCTTCTATATGGATTTTAATGCATACATGAAAAGAGATCCTGAATATAAAAGCAGCAGCAGAGATATTAAAAATATTCTTTTAGAATTTAATAAAAAAAATGTTGATGCGGTTATTTTAGACTTGAGAAGTAATGGTGGTGGCGCTCTTGATGAAGCAAATAAAATAATAAGTTTATTTATTGAAAGAGGGCCAACTGTTCAAGTAAAACTTAAGTCTGGATATGTTAGGCCATGGGGTAGCCAAAAAAATAATCAAGTATGGCAAAAACCTCTAATTGTTCTTGTAAATAGATATTCTGCTTCTGCTTCGGAGATAGTTGCTGCAGCAATTCAGGATTACAAAAGAGGAATTGTTGTCGGGCAAAGAACATTTGGTAAAGGCACAGTTCAGAGTCTTCAAGATCTTTCTGAGGGAGCTATTAAAGTAACAGAATCCAAGTACTATAGAATAAATGGTAAAAGTGTTCAGAATAAAGGAGTAACACCTGATATTGAAATTCCCGCTACATGGGATATTGAATCCATTGGCGAGAGCTCATACCCAACTGCTTTAGAGTGGGACACAATCAGACCATATAGACATCAACAATTTGCTTTTAATGAAGAAAATCTAGATATTTTAAAAGAGAATTTTGTCCAAAGACTAGATAATGATCCAAATCTAAAGTATCTAAAATCTATTAGAAACAGATATGATCTTAATAAGAATAAAAAATTTCTTAGTCTAAATATTGAGGAAAGAAAAAATCAAAAGCGTCTTAATAGAGAGTGGATGTTGCAGGCAGAAAATATAAGAAGATCCTCTCTTGGCTTAGAGGAATTTGCTAGCTATGAAGATTTTCAAGGGAATAACGAACAATCTGAGCAAGATAAAATTAATCTTGAGAAAGATTTAATGCTTCAAGAAACTGTAAACATAACTAAAGATTTTATTAATTTAGATATTAATTTAGTTGCAGTTAAGTAAAATAAAATTATGAAAATAATTTCTTTTAACATTAATAGTATTAGGGCTAGACCGCATCAATTAATCCATCTAAGAGATACCTTAGACCCTGATGTCATAGGCCTTCAAGAGACTAAAGTTAATGATCCAGATTTTCCAATAGAGGTAATAGAAGAAATTGGCTATCACGCAGAGTACTGGGGGCAAAAAGGTCATTACGGCGTTGCAATCTTAAGTAAAAATAAGCCAATTTCAGTAACTAAAGGTTTTGCAAATGATACCGAGGATGATCAAAAAAGATTTATAGAATGCTCTTTTGAGGAAAATGGAGAAGAAATATCAATTATGAATGGATATTTCCCGCAAGGTGAAAATATTAATCATGAGACCAAATTTCCAAAAAAAAGAAAATATTATAAAGATTTAAAAGATCATATTATTGAAGCTCAAAAAATTAAAAAAAATATTATTGTTATGGG
>Ga0315330_10000283_pt1 | contig 29753 bp, 30 predicted proteins | sample M140m34915metaG_FD_203453 | JGI IMG/M metagenome (GOLD analysis project Ga0315330, IMG submission 203453) | Ammonia-oxidizing marine archaeal communities from Monterey Bay, California, United States - M1 40m 34915 | ecosystem: Environmental > Aquatic > Marine > Intertidal zone | place: USA...
GCTGTATGGTATCATTTAATTTACCTGTTTTTGTTTCATTTCTTGGAGTAAGCATACGTTCTACAGCATCTAGTTGTACACCCCCCATAGCACCAGGTCGCCCATCAATATTTTTAGAAGGAAAAGGAACATTGCCTAATCTAAGTTGTTCTTCTGTAGGCGAAGCTAAAACATCTTTAGAAAAAGTTTTATCTTGTTGTTCTTGAGCGTCTATTAATTGTGCTATATTAACAGGACTCATATTAGGATAATGTATTCTTAAGTTTTCTATTTTTTGATTAAGAGGCATTTCTCTAAGCTCTTCAAAGTATTTTTTATCTCTTTGTTTAAGCTCGTTTAATGCATCTTTTCTTTTCATGTTCTCAGTTATGTTCGGAAAGGGTATGCCGCTTTCTTTAAATTCTTCTACAATACCTTTATTTTTTTGATATTCAGAATCACCTGATAAAAGCTTTTCTACTTCCTTAGTTACGTAAGCATCATCTTCAGGGCCATAACCTCCCATAAGAGCCGGTATATTTATTAAATTATTATTTCCTAAGGCATAATTGCCAAGTATAGACATAACATTACCCGTACCATTACCATAGTGTTGCACCTCTGTAGTTCCTTCACTAAGATTTTTTCTACCTTCACGAAGTAAATCAAAAATTCTTTCATCATCTTTGCTAGTTAAAGTATCTGTTGTCTTTTTTGATGGTTTAGAAAAACTCATAGTCCCATGAGCTTTCATTAATAAGTTTTTAAAGTCTTTAAAATCACCGCCTGCAGTATTAACTTTGCTTTCATAAGCGCTTTTATTATCTGACATAGGCAACCCTGCCCACTCTTGAGAAAGTGCTTTAGCTACTTTATTAACTTGATCTTTCTTTATACTACCATCAAACCAATCTTTAGCTAATTTTCTTTTTTCCATTAAAAGAAAAGAACCTAATTTAGTTTGATTTTCAATGTTAAATAAAGCCTCGTCTTTTATTCCAGTACCAGCTAAAGCTTCCAACATAGTAGGAGGAGTTATTTGATAGCGCCCTGCAGCAAAAAGTCTTTCAACATTATTAGGGTCTTTTATTTGTTGAAGTTTTTTTATTTCACCTATAGTCATCTCATCAAGAGATTTATCGCCTCTTTTAGTATTATGATCTATACCTATTACTGTATTGTCTAGAGTACCTCTATTACTAGAATTATATCCATCACTATCAGAACCTTTAGTTTCTATACCTGCTATGTAATTTAACAAATTCATTATATCAATACTAGCCATAACAATATCCTTAATTAAGAGTTCCCTTGAAATACTTTAGTAGCCAGGGCAGCCATTTTCATCTGATGTGATTCATCATTGTGTTCTAATTTCTGCTCATGAACCTCGTTATCCATCTCCTTTTTAGACTTAGTATTAGAGCTTAGAGGCCCCATATAATTCTTTAAGAGATACATGAGTTCATTTTTAGGATCAAGCTCAGTGTTAGGCGCACCCGTGTTAGGTATAGCGTTAGTTTCCTGACCTGTCATTTTCTTTATAATGTCCAACATTCCTGCTGGTTGAGCCCCAGCGTTCATAGCTGCTACATCAGGAGCAAAGCCTCCCATAGCTCCAGGAGACATACCGCCTCCAGGCATAGCATTATCTGTACTACCCATCATTCTAGCTAAAGTATTATAAGCTTCTTCAGATCTAGAATTACCGGCTATACCTCCGTTAGCTTTATATTCCATCCCTGCATTCATCCCGCTACTTCTGTCATAGCCCATAGTTCCTGGGCCTGGCGGGCCTCCTACAAGAAAACTACCCATTTGTTCCCCATCAGGTATGTACTTAAAAAGATCTTGCATAGCACTTGATCTTTGATAATCTTTAAAATCAGATCTATCTCTACCCATTATCTCTTTAATAATATCCATCATAGCCATTTCTTTAGGTGCTTGAGGGGTGCTCATACTATCTTCTCTATTCTTAGCACTGGTGGCTTCTTTGTTTGCTATTTGGGCATAAGCTTCAGCTATCTTCTCAACATCGCTCTCTGGTACTTTCGCACCAGTAGTTCCTTGTTGATAATTTTGTCTCATTCTACCTTCGTTAACCATACCGGCTATCATAGGTTTGTAAGCAGGATCTTGAGCTACTGCTCTAGGTATGACCGCCTCTCCAGGGGTTAACATAGCTGGAACAGTATCTGTTCCCATAGCATATTTTTTAGGGTCCATCCCCGCTACTTTTTTCATACCAGTATCCTTAACGTTTGTAGTTCCATCTGAAAATAATCCGAATATTTTTCCTAATCCTGCAGCAAATAATAAAGGAGGGAATGCACTAGCTAATGTAGCGGTCCCCCCTAAAAAACTAGGCACTACACTTTTCATTAAAGAAGCACCTATTTCAGGCGCCATTTGATTAAATATAGCTCCGCCTGCCATCTTGCCTAAAGATTGACCCGTAGTGTCTCGGCCAGGGGGAGCTGAAACTCCTCCTGGGTTACCTTGACCCATATTAGTTAATAGTCGTTCTTCTTTTTCTTCTTCTTCCTTTTTCTCTTTATCTATTTCTTTAAAGATTTTATCTAACTCATCGGTAGTAATAGTTTCTGGATCAAACATTACTTACCTCCTTGAACAGGCTGCATAACACTAGTCCCTGTTAAAGCTGGAAACAAGTTAGAAAGATAAGTTAAGTTATCTTTGTTTTGGTCTATAAACTCTTGATCAAATCCTCTTTGAGCTTGACCTCCACGTAATAATGTAGCTGTCCCTGCTCCAGCAGTACCTTGAGCTCCTGCAACGGCTTGACCTAAACTACCTAAAGCGTTATTTCTTGTAGCCTGGTTAGTTTTATCCGCATCTAACATAGAGTTCATAAGAGCTGCTTTTTCCATGTTAGCAAAGTCAGCGTCTTGTATAGCTCTACGTCCTCCTCCAACACCTGAAAGACCTCCTGCGGTAACTGCATTAGCGCCTACCTGACCTCGTCTCACTTGTTGAGATATAGCGTCCATGTATTTGCTAGGGTCTAACATATTGGCATCGCCTCTAGCCACTTGATTTATTAAATCTACTCCTCCAATGTTCATATCAGATAAATAATTTTGAGCTTCAGCTACATTACCAGTATTACCTAAAGCTGTATTTATATTTTCGTTAAGCCCTGCTTTAGTTCCAAAACCAGTTCCACCACTTAAACCTCCAGCTCTAACTGCGTTAAGAGTATCTGATATAAAAGGTTTAAAGTCGGGATCTAAGCTACTAACAGCTTCTGTTCCTCCTTTAAATCCTTGGACAGGAGTTCCTTCTACCATAACCTTAGTAGTGTTTTTATTAAGACCACTACCAGTGCCTAATCCAGTAGTATTGCCTGCGCCGCCTCCGCTCATAGGACCGCTAGCACCTGCAGGAGGATTAAAATTGTAAGTCCCTAGAGGTTGATTAAATTTTTCCATGTTTTGTTGTGCACGAGAGCCATCAAAGCTGCCTGCGTCTGGACTACCACTCATAATTATACCTCCAATTAGGTGTTATCGTTTTTAATTTCTTTGAGGAACATTGACATAACAACATAAGATTCCTCATATACTTCTCCATGTTTACCTTTTAACTTTTTAGCTAACCTTTTCCAACCAGGCCTACCGTAACCTTCTAACCTTTTAGCCCCTATATTTCTAGCGTACTCTTCTATAGTGTGGTGGGCTAGTTTGTAATCATCCCATGACTTACCATTAAGAGAAGTAGTAGTAATAAGATGAAGACTAGTGTGCTGTGCATACTTATTTACCTTTGTTATACTTACATTCACCGGGGTATTTTCTTCAAAGACAACCCAACACTGAGCGTACTCAGGGTTCATAAGCCATTGAAATAAATCAAAAGTTGTAGACTCACCTACTGAATGTCTGAGCGCTTTATCTAACGCAGGCTCTAGCTCAGGCCAGTATTTTAATATTTCTTGAGGAGTTAATTTAACTACCTTCATCTTTACCCACCTTGAGCTTCTAGAATTTTTGATTGTAAATACGCTATTGTTACTCTTTCCTCTTGTCCTTCTTTGATTAACTCTAAATCACTTTTAGAAACTGAATCCCCAACGTAAGAATTATATGAAACATCACCATAATATCCATTGTACATATCTACTATTTCTTTAATCTCTTTAATGTTTTCCTCTAACGACATGATCCCCCCCTAAGTTGCATTAACTGCGATTGCCCAGATTGCCCCATACCTAGCGTTATTCCCAGTAAATGAATTCATTCCAAACGTGCCATTTGACGCTAGACTTATTATCGTCGAACCACCGTTAATTTGATTTGCGTTTGTGCCTGTAGTTGTGCCGTTCCTTGAAAGCGTCATGCTAAAGTTTACGCTTGTGCCTCCAGAAGGAGTTATCGACCATGTAGGGTTTGTAGTAACGCCAGTGCTTCCTCGTCCTCTTGCCATATTTATTGTCCAACCAACCCACCAATATCCCGTAGTTAAAGAAAGTGCGTCTGGTTTATTTGTGCTAGAACTTTTCATAAAACCAAAGTTAGCTTTCCAAGTTGATGTGGTTGTCGAAGCGAGAGTGTAATAGGAAGATTTTAAACCAAACTTTGGAAAGTTTGCGTCAGCACCATAGTAATTTGAGTTATTTGGAGAAAAATCTTGTGGCAAATTAGTTTGAGCCGTGCCAGTATTATAAAATAAATACGCATAATCTTCGTAAGTTTCACCACCTTTACTATCAATCGTAGGTGCTACAGTTCGGCTTGCCTGTCGCCAAAAACCTGCTTGATTTGATTTATTATGTTCGTCATAACCGTGAATACCATTTGCTCCAATAGACGCACCCATACCACTTACACTTGCAGTAGTACCTGTAAGACTAATAATAGCCGCTGATGCATTTGAGGGCTGTTCAGTTGTTGCCGCTGATTGTCCGTAAAAATCTGACATACTTATTTCACCTGAAGCAGGTAATGTTCCGTCACCGTAATACTCTGTCATGCTAATAGGATTTGTTCCGCCAAATTCAGTTTGAATCTCTGAGAATTTAATCGCCCCTGATGCTTGAAGTGCCATGTTACCTCATTATATTTGGATTCTCTAATTCTGTAACCTTATTAGAAAGCTCTTTTATTGCTTCAATTAACACAGGAATTATAGCTTCATATTTAACGCCCAGATAATTACTATCTTTTTCTTTAACTATTTCAGGTAATACCCCTTGTATTTCCTGTGCTATAACCCCTAGTTGATTCCCTCTAGGTACTTCCTCAGGGAATTGACTTTCTTTTATATACTTCTGTCTCCAAGTAAAATTTACCCCTCTCATAGCTTCTACTTTAGTTAAAGCATTTTCTATAGTAGTTACTTGTTCCTTTAACCTAGCGTCAGAAGAATGAAAAGCAGTAATATCTCCTGTAGCATTAAGACTTGCACAGTTAATAGCGCCATTAACGTTAAAAGAAAAACTACCTGAAGATAAAGACGCAGCGGTAGTAGCATTAGTGGCATTAGTGGCATTAGTAGCGGTTGTAGCAGTAGCAGAGTTACCAGTGCAAGAAGCAGCAGTTGTAGCGTTGGTAGCATTAGTAGCGTTAGTGGCATTAGTAGCGTTAGTCGCATTGGTAGCGTTAGTGGCATTAGTAGCATCACTAACTGGGCCAGTTACATCACTCCCATTAACATCTTTTATTATGTCTTTATTTATAGAGTTATCTTCAAACTTATTAATAACAACTGATTCAGTAAAAGTGTTATTGGTAATAACATTATCTACAGTAGTGCTATTAAAGTTTACAAAAATATTTCCGCTAGCATCAGTGGTAATTCCAGAGTTAGTTCCTAGTTTGAGATTATCAGCCTCAATAGTATTAGTATCTATCAAATCTGATGTAACTGTTCCCGCGACTACAGAGTCCGCCATAAGAGAAACAGTAGTCCAGGCAGAACCACTCCACCTAAACATGTGTTGAGCAGTATAAGTTACTCCTGATACGGTTATATCAGTAGCAGAACTATTAAACCAAATATCTCCCGTATTAAAACTACTACCCGAAGGAAAAGTATTTTGTTGTAAAGTTATAACTCTAGCTATACTATTTGCAGAGGTTGCTATTGCGGAGTTCATACCTGTAGTATTGGTATACGCAGTTAAGTCTACTCTATCCGCATCAATACTTCCGGTTATAATTTTTGAACCATGAATTAAAGTAGTACTATTATTTACACTAAGATCAGTAAAAGAAACTACGCCATCAAAGTTGGTTAGTCTGTTTATATTATTAGTACTTGCAGTAGTTGTTACTGCAACTCCTGTTGAGTCATCAAATAAAAGTTCTACTACCCATTGAGTAGAAGTATCATTTTCAGTTAACGCTGGTTGAATAGTGCCCCAACCATTTGTAATAGAAGAGAAAGCCCCTGTGCCCCAAGTAACAGTTGCAGTTACAGTCCCAGTAGGGGCGCTGTCAGAAGCCGCTTGATAGTAAAAATTTTGTCTTACGAACCTATTACTGTTTTGGGCAACAGGAACCGGGGTAGTCCAAGGCAAAGTATCATCAGTTCCAGTAGCACTAGCGGAAAGAGCTACTCCATTAGAAGCATAAAGAACTCCAGTACCTGTAGCACCGGCTTGAGTGGTAGACCATCCTGTAGGAACAGTAGTTAAACTCCCTGTTGTTGCACTAGAAAAAGTATACACGCCCCCTGTCGGAGTAGCAGGGGCACTAGTTCCTTTTTTAAATATAGTAATACTAGCTTTGTAAACCCCAGCACCAATACCAGACCAAGTTCCGTTTTGAAATACAAATAAATTATTAGTTGCTGAGTTGTACCATAGTCTGCCCCCTCTAGTTTTACTAGTATTAGGGTCTGTACTACTTATATTGATCCCTTGTCCATCAAGCACCCTTATAATACTATCAAGGCTCTGCCTAACAGATAAGTCAGTGACACCATTGCTTATATAAGCCACTTCATTGCTCATCTTGCACCTCTAGGTTTTATCTCAAATTCTGCCCCTGTAAGTTTAACGTCGGCAACAGTTGGTACTTGTATTTTTAAATCAAAATATCTTCCTGTTTCTCTAAAATCTAATTTATAATCATTAGCAGGATTAAAACTCTTAGTAGTTATACTAGCACTATCTGGTATTTTATCTGTAGATATTACGCCTATGTTTAAGGCGCCATTACACATAGGATACATAGCGGAAATAGTTTTAGTAGCGCTGTTAGTCTCTAAAGGTCTATTCAAAAATTCAACTGAACCATTAGCTACTACCGCAGTGCTACTTAACTCTTGGAGTTGAGGGTCATCCGGGGTTAAAGCAAAAATTCTAGTTACCCCTAAAATTTCTGTAGTAAAAATATGAGTATAATTAGCTAAATCTCTTGTGTACCAGGAATCCGTCTCTTCAGCGTAACAATAAGCTTTATCACAACCCTCTTTACCTGAAGCTAAATCAGAAGTGGGTATACAAAACCAGGTTTCTTTATCTTGATTATGTCTAAAAGTAAAGCATTGATTTACTCTAGTTCTATCTATGTCAGCATATAAAGCATCATGTACTTTATTTTTAGATACTATTTGTTTTTGATTTTCCCCATTATGAATATATACACCGTAGTTGCCGAACACTATATGTTGATTATTCCCTATAGCTTCAAAGCATCTAGAAGAAATTATTCCATCATCGTCTTGAATAGATCTTCCTACTATAAAAGGTTCAGAGGATATTTCGGTGTAAGATAAAACGGAATCTGATTTATACACGATAAAGCTAGAGCCTAACTGGCCTCCATCTAAAACTGCACCAGGGCTTTCAGTTATAATATCATCAGCAGCCGAATTAGTACTTGCAATTATCCATTCTATCCCTGTTAATTCAGATATCTTAGTTATAGGAGAAGAGAAAAATACAGTTGCTCTTTCGCTATAACCACCACTACCATAAAGGCTCATGGCTACTACTCTACCCCCGAACTTAGCAATTTTTCCTGCGTACATAGTTTGACCACTAACGGTGCCGCCGGTTAAATCGTTGGAGGTAGGCCAATTAGTTATATTGGCAAAATTACCCGCTTCAGAAGCTAACATCATAGGTACGTGAGTCCCTAAATTAACAATTAAGACTTCGTTAAAAATAAGCATATCAGAACCATATTCGGTGCTGTATTGATTAGAGCCTGCCCAAGCGGTTACTGAAGCAACGTTAACTGTTGTAGTTTGACTTCCAGAAAACTGGGAATTATTTTGACTATAACCCCTAACAGTAAAAGTACTGCCATTCTTAACCAGAGCGAATATATTATAATATGAACTACCTGCAGGAGTAAACTGTACAGCATCATAAATACCTTGCACTGCATTAGGAGTAGTACCAAAGCTAATATTAGTTTCATCAGCAAAACTATTAACTCCACTTAATGCCCCGTTAATTGGACGCATATTACTACCTGAGTCAAAGTAGTCTAAAGATAACGATTGAGAAGGCACATCAGTTATTAAACCTTTAAGCCCTAAGGGTGTTATGGGGGTCTTTACCATTTACCTCTCCCTTATGTTTTATTTTTCGAGTATATTTAGTTTTATCTTTAACTACTTTCATGCGAAACTTAGGTGTTCTAAGTTCTTTCGCATAAAAGTTTCTGAGTTTCATTTTATTACCTATTATATCTCACAGGCTCCACCCGTACAGGCTAAAGTCTGTGCACCTTCTGTGTTATCAGTGCTTTCATAATCAGATAATTTGTTAAAATTTATTTGAGAAGGAAAGTTAAGAAAAGCTTTTTCATACTCATCTTCTGTTATATCTTGATATGGTGCCTGGGCGTAAGTATGTTCTGAGTAAGGAAGAAAACTTATGCCCGACACTAAGTCAAAGTTATTGTAAACCCAATTACCTACTTCTAACCATTCATTTTCTTTAACATAAATAGTTACTGAAGGTTTATGCTCACACCAGTGAATAGCGAATAGTTTCCAATTTTCTAACTGCTCTATAGCGCTTTGGTCATTAGCCATAATAGCAGACTTAGGTGAGTTAATAGGGAAACTAAACACTGCAGTATTCTCAGGGTTCATAACGTCATCCTCGTAAGGTACACCTTCGTCAGCAAGAAAAGAAGTTATAGGGTCCTTTTTATCTTGACGTACTGTTCTTATATAATAAGGTGCAAACCTACCGTGTATTCCTGAAGCAGAGTTTACTAGCTGGCTTACTGTACCACTAGGCTTAACACAAGTTATAGCTGCAGACATAGGTATATCTAACATTTTAGCATACATTTCGTTAGTCTCTATCGCTATATTTTTTAGATAGGTTAGATCTTCTGATTTAGGGTTCTGTAACGCTTTACAGTCTTGTATACCAGTTAAAGACACACCGAGCAGTCTTTCTGCCTCGGTATTTTCTTTCCACACTTTTCTGAGGTAAGTAAAGTCTGTAAGAGTAGACTGTAGTGTACCTAAGATAGTAGCTAGTTTAACTTTCTCTGCTAAATCTTCTATAGTATCATGCTCTCTACAAATTACTTCGCTAAGATTACATACTTGATTAGGCCTAAGGATTATTTCTGAGCATGGGTTAGTCCCCCAAGCCCAACCAGTTTCTCTCCTCATAGACTCTGCTACTTTCTTTTCAGCAGCGCCTCTAGAAAATATACCTCGTTCTCCTGAACCAGACTTAACTAGCGCTAACCACTCCTCTAAAAATACGGTCATGCTAGGCTTGTTATCGTATACACCTGAGTTATTAGCAAGAGCGAAATGAGATTTATTTTCCCACCAAGCGCCTGATTTAGCATCTCTCATCTCATGATCACCGAGGTCACTTAAAGATATCATAGCAGATCTTCTTACACCACCTACCACGACTACTTCCCCTATTTTACACATAATAGAGTGGCATTCCAAAGGACTTAGCTTTCTCCCTGCGGCTCCTTTAAAGGTTACTTCTACAAAAGATAATAACTCTTTTAAAGGATCGGGACCTGAGGCTCTTCCGCCCATTGTATGAAGCCTTGCTCCAGCAGGTCTAACCTGGCTAAAATCAAACTTATGTACTCTACCTAAGTATAAATCGGCTATATGCTTTCTTAAGGCTTTAGCCCAACCTTCCTTAGAATCTTCTACTACTATAAGTCTATCGGAACTTTCAAAGTGATCGTTAACAATAGGTAATTTATTTACATTTTCTTTTTCAACGCTAAACCCTACGCCAGTACCTGACATAAGTACAAACATAGTCTCATCAAAAGTTCGTGGGCTATCCACTGCTACATAACTGCAGTTATATCCCGCCATATTATTCTTTTCTAAGGCAGGCCCAGCACACCACATACTTCTCATTGATGGCATTACTTGTTTGTTCTCTATAGCAAATTTTAATTCTTCGAATAGCGAATCAGGTAGGCTGCTTACACGGCCCTTCCAAAAGTTGATTAATCTCTGCACCGTTTCTTCCCAAGTTTCTCTTCGACCTTTATCGTCTAGCCAACGGGAATAGCGACTTAGATGAATAATCTTTTCATAGATATCCATTAATTAGTCTCCTATAATATAAATAATAATAAGAGAAACCGGGGTGAGAGGGGACCCCGGTTTCCTATAAGGGATCTTTATATTTTTAAAGGAGCATCTAAAATTATTTCTTGACACATCGGGACTACATGAAATATACGAGGGTCATTTTTAGCTTCTCTGGCTCTTGCTATGGCTATATCAAAGCATTCTTCTTTGCTAGCGTAATAATCGAGATTATTTTTACTTGTTACAACTAAACATGAGTTAGCATAAACAGAGCCACATAGCATTACTATTGTCATCCACATTACATCAGTTCAAAGTGTGGTCCATCAATAAATGGCCTTCTACCTTGCCCTCTTCTAAGGTCAATGTAAGCATTCATGGCTTCTTCCATTGTGCCTTCCCAATCCCGTATATCATCTATATGCCAGGCAGCACCCCATCTTATTGATACACCTTCATTTCGAGCACCTAATTGCATAGCGTCCGCTATCTCATCGTATACGCTAAGCTCCCAAGAAGGTTTACCACCTACATAGGCCATAAGATCTACTGCATTACCTTCAAGGTGTTTACTTTTAAGTGTTTGTGAAGCACCTTTGTCTACCAGGGCCTGTTGCTCTTCTAGAGTCCTCATGCCGCATATTACCCCGAAGTCTATTTCAGTTAATACAATAGCGGATTTAACTACGTTGATTAAACTCTCATTTACCCCGCTTAGTCTTTTTAGGCTCTTTTCTGACAGTTGGAAACCCATTTTCTTTCTCCTGTTTTTTATTTTTTCCACGAACAGCAGCTAACTCTCTGTCCAAACAAGTTATACACGCACCATCCACTTTACGAAATTCCTGTTGTCTGGTGTATACATTATAAATATTTACTAAGGATCCGCATACTGGACAATTCTTCTGTGCTATTCTCATTGCCTCTAATGCGAAATCCGATGTCATTTAGTAAGACCCCGCTGTTTCTCATAGGTCCTAAGCCCACCAAGGCCGAGCATACCCATAAGAACTGTTAAGAGGGAATTCATTTCAAACTCCGGGAGAGGGGGTATCTCTACTCCAGCCAGAGTTACTCCGAATAAAATCAGGGGAGAAAGTATAAAGTGATATAACAAGGCTATACCACAGGTCCATCCTACAAAGGGGCGCCATCCTCCTTTAAACAAAGACCCCGAAGCAGCCTCTGCTTTATTAACTTCTATCTGGGATAGTGCCAGTTGTTGTGCATGATTATCAGCCATAGTGGCTAACTCATGAGCTAACTTAGCTTTCTGATCCTTATCCTCTACTACTTTATCTAGTATCCCTGTAACGGGGCCTATCAAACTACTTATCAGACTCATCTCTCTTACCTCCTAAGTAATTAGGTACTTTTCCTTTTCGATTAATCCAAGAAACTAACCATTCAAAAACTTTCTTACCCATCTATGTACCGTAGCCCAGTAGTGCGTTTAAACCAAAGACCTCTAGTATCATAAAACTAAATAATAACAATAAGATACTCCATACAATTAACTTACCGTTAAAATTAGTAGCGGCTAACTTAATTGCTATGAGTTCATTACCAAGGAATCTCAGCCCTAGTTCAAACTCATTCTGTTCATCTTTTATTACTATACCATTATTCTTCTCTTCTGCCATTGTCCTTCTTCTGCTCCCTGCTTTTTGTCCACGCTGATGCCCCTATATAGGAGCCTATTATTCCCAAGTTAGAAATTATAAAGGTACTACTGACCCCTACCAGGTGATCAAGACGAGATTCTGGTACTAGTTCTGGTAAGGTTATTACCGCAACAAATAAAACAGTGGCTACGGATTGAAACCAAATAAGTAGCCTTATCTGGTCTTCTTTCTTATCCGCATTTTCCATACGGATTTTACGTTCTTCTCTGGAGAGTTGAGCATCTAGCTCTGCATCAGTTAAGACACCATCACCGTTAGTATCTGCTTTATTATACTTAGAATCTGATTCTAGTGTTTTCATCGTAGCCTCATTTAATTAGTAGCCAAGCCGGAGGGAACTCTTGAGCGTGTAACCAAGCTATTGCTATGATTATTAACAATATTATTTTATCGTATTCATGGAGAGAAGGCGGTAGCAAACCAGACTAACCCTGCCACTCCTGCCCCGAATAAAATAATACCTACTACAATAGAGATTATATTCATTATTTTATTTCTTCTGGCTATCTCGGCATATTTACTTTCCCTCGCCTGTTCTTTAGCTTTATTCCTGAATTGTTGGAACGTATCCCAACCCCTCATTCCCCGGGTATCTATAATGATGTCTCTTAATTGTTTTTCAAAATCTTGGGCCTTTTCATAGGCGATATAAGAGGATAGGGGGTCACTGTTATTACCTTTCTTCTGCGCAGCTTTAGCGCCATCTATAAAGTCGAATAAAGAATTAATATCTTTAGACATCCCTGCGAGGTCTTTACCTACAGCAATGCCCTTCTTTATAGCTGTAAAAGCCATTAGCGCGGCACTAATCGGTTCTATGGTATCACCTCATTAATTGGATTATTTCTGTCATACCGAATTGATCCAAAACGAACAACGCACAGGCCCCCATGGCAAACCATTTCAGTTGTATTAGAGTCTTCTCTATCCCATAAAGGGATTTCTTTAAATGTCTTGTAATATCAGATTGTTCTTTAATTTCCGCAGTATGCTGTTCCAAGGTCCATTCCATTTTATTTACCCTATCGTTTAACTCATCTGACATTACTATTCACTCCTATAAAGCCGCACTTGGCGGAGTAAAGGTTGACGAGTAAATCGCATTACCCTTGTTTATTCTAAGATCGCTTATGAAAAAGTCTGCATGATCGTTAAATGCTGAAGAGCCAATTTTTAATGTGCTTGCTGTCCAATTTGTCGAGTCTGTTGCTTGATGTAATAAAACACCATCAATATAAAACTCGTCATATTGCGTACCAGAGATTGTTATTCTTTGATAAACAATGTGTCTCCACTTGTTAAGGACTACTGGCATTCCAGTTACATGATATGTACCACCCGCATAAACATATAAATTGCTAGAAGTATGGGTTAAGGATATTGCTGCTGCATCAGCTTGAGAAGAATGTCTCCAATCTAAAATTGATGCCCATGTTGATCCTTGACTAACTATATTAAGGTGCATTTCAATACAAAAATCCCCAGTACCGAATGTTAAGTTTGCATGACTTGCTATGTCAGTTCTGTCATTTCCATCATATCGTATTGAATGGGATACAGTTGAGTATGGTGGTTTAAATGTGCTAACTGTAGGTGAACCCGCACCAACACTCAAAGTTAATCCATTTGGACTTGAAGGAATACTACTTGCATTAGCTAACTGTAATACAGTCCCGCTTGGAGCGGTTAAAGCTTCTTGAGGACGTTCATTTGGATACGTTGTGTGTCCTTTTAAATATCTGAAATCTTCAAAGTATCCTGATGTTAAATTGTTTGTTCCGTAGTATCCCCCAATGTTGATTTGTCCATCAGTTAAATCAGTAGTATTCGCCCGAAAATCAATCCTTGTTCCATCAACAAATAAATGTTGAGTACCATTTCGCCTAACTACGGCAAGATGTTTCCAAGAGTTCTGACCCCAATGAGAACCTATATTTGTTTGACTATTAGCCTGTTGATACCACATTGTCCCTCCAACAGTTCCAATCGCAACACCACCGGTTGAGTTTGATAACGGAGCAAAGGCTTGGAATAAACCATTATCACCAGAAGAAGTTTCGTAGAACCAACCTTCAAGTTGGAAGTCATCGGTTTGAGGAGGAGTAACACTTGGAATGTTTACATAATCGCCTGTACCATCCAAAAAAAGAGATGTGGTTGCATACTTCTGTTGGGTGGTACTTTCTTTAGAATTGCCAATAAGTCTAATAGAATTCTTTCCAGCTTTATCAAAAATCCCTGCGTCTGCGAAGTTTAATTTTAACTTTGTATTTGACTCAAGAGCAGTTGACGTAGTTGGTGGGGTAAATATTGCAGCCCCTTCCGTTGTAGAACTCGTTTGATAAGCAGTAGGAATAGAACCTTTTGTAATTCTTACATCAGCAACATTACCTTTGTAATAACCGTTTCCGCCATCCCATGTTGAATACCCAACTCTAACTCCCCCTGTGCCGTTTGAAAGGTCGTAACTTCCAGAATGGGTTTGAACATCTTCTAAAACACCATTTATAAACATACGAAAGTTATTCCCATCTCTTGTTACCACATAATGATGCCATTCATTGTGTGAGAAAGTACTTGCAGATTTCATAAATGGGTCTCCACTAGAAACCCCACTAGAACCGTTCAAGTGCATAGTGAAATAGTTAGATGCCCCTGTGTTATCGAATCTATGACTCGACGCTCCCGCAGACCAACCAGTTACACTACCTATAAAAGTTGGATAGTTATTGGCAGTTGCTTCTGGATATACCCATGTTTCGATAGAGAACGAAGCAGTACCAAAATCAAAATCTGTACTGTCTGGAATATGCACATAATCAGAATCTCCGTCTAAATACACTGAACCACCGTCACTAGAAGACCAAGAATCGGGTATTATATATGGAGCTTCCGCAGATATTTTTGGGTCACCAACGATAGTAAGAGTTTTTGCGTTACCACCAGAATTATCTTTAAAGCGATTATCTTGACAAGTAAGCACTTTAGTATTTGAAATTGCTGTTAGCTTTTCACTAGGTGGTGTAAACTCCCCAGAATAAACTTTATCTCCAAGAACAAATCTAACATCAGAAATATATCCCCCAAAAGAATATGTAAAAGGACTAGTTGTTCCACCTACGTTAAACGTATCATTTGGGTTTCCAATACCACCCGATATTGCCACACTAGCTTCTTCTCTTCCATTGGCGTAAAGATATACTTTATTGTCAGTATTGTTTCTGATAAACGCCAGATGCACCCATTCGTGTACTGGTAACGCATATCCAGTATTTAGAGTAGTACCCCAACCATTCCCCGCAGTATTCCCCATATATATCATTATAATTCGGTTAGAACCAAAATTAATTTGAACCCCGCTATAGTCACCGCCTTGGGGTGTACCCCATAAGGCATTAAGAGAGTATTGCAATCCAGAAATATAGCCTGTACACCAAACCCAACCTTCCATACACCATTCATTCGTACTAAATTCAAAATCAGTAGCATGACCAAAAGATAAGTGGTCACCACCATCAAAGTAAGTTGACCAAAGATCATTAAAAGGTGAAACACTAGAATTATATGCAGTACCACCCACAGTTAACGTATGATTAGAAGTTGAACTATCGTCAAAAGTTTGGTTTGTTCTGTTATTATTACCACTTGTCTTTAAGAGTAACTGAGTACCCCTTGTCATTGGAGTTGCAAAAGCTAAACTAAACGCTCCCGCAGACGTTGCAGTGTTAACTCCGTCAGTTGCGGTAAATGTTAACGTAAAAGTTCCCCCATAACTTTCGTTTGTCGTTGGGGTAACAGTAAATACATGAGTATTAGAGCCAGTACCTTGCACAACCGTAGCTGTAGCCCCGCCACCGTTTGTTAAAGACCCACTTGTAACAGAATACGCATAAGTAAGGGGATTCCCTTCGGGGTCGCTTGCAGTAATAGTAACAACTGTAGCCGAACCAGACGTAGACAAAGTAACATTAGACGCAACCCCAGAACTAATTGTCGGGCTTGCATTAACGAGTGCTACTGAGTACCAACCCGCACCATTCCAAACATAGAAGCGATTGTTGTCTTTAGCAAAAGCCATGTCCCCAGATGTATTGCCAGAAAGAGGTAACAAGGAAGCAGTGTTATAGACTGTTGTTGTCCCACCAGAAGAGAGAACTGGTGGCGTGTAAGTAAATACTCCTGTTGTGTTATTGTAAGCCACTGCACCATCGCCACTAGCACTTGGTTCTGCCCCTACAGACAAGTTAGATAGAGTTATTCCCGCACCATTAGTAATGTTTGTCGTCTCCCAGACACCTTTTGTAGAATTATAGGTATAGGTTACATTATTCAGCGTCGTTGTATTACCGTTAGAAGGAGAATTTGGAAAATTTAAAGCCATTATAATGCTCCTGTTGGTGGGGTAAATGAATCACTATAAAGAGCCGTACCTTTGACAACCCTAAAATCAGAAACGTAAAATCTAGCCCAATCTGCGTAATATGATTTTCCAAGAAAAAGAGGGTGATTATCATAAGTTCTTGCCGTTGTTGTTGACCCGACGAGAATACCATCTCGGAAAAATTGATGCGTAGCTGTCCCGCCGATTGTTTTGCGTTGATAGACAAGGTGATTCCATTCATACAGTGTGGATGGGAAGTTACCTACAACTTCTGCACCACTCCAAATGTATGTCTTGTCAGTCTTAACCGCTAAACCAAATGCACCACCATCATTACCACCGCCGTTACCGTCTCTAGTATCAAAGAGGTTTCCATAAGTTGAAAAGACACCGTCAACCCAGAACCATCCCTCTACTGTAAAATCGCCAGTACCAAGATTAAGATTAGTATGTGCGTCAAACTTGTGTGCCGAACTTCCATTGTAGTAAATAGAGTGATTAACTGGACTCTCAGGGGGTGAGAAATTTGAAACAACTGGTGTCCCCGCTTCAACGCTAAGAGTAAGCCCATTCGGGCTTGTTGGAATAGTACTAGCGTTAGCAAACTGCAAAGAAGTTCCACTAACCGCCGTTAATGCGACTTGAGGGCGTTCAAAAGGATAGGTTGTATGACCTCTTAAAAATTCAAAATCTTCAATATATCCATTATGTAAATAACCGCTTCCATAATAACCGCCAATTAACAGTTTTTTCCCAGTAAAATCATGGGTGCTATCAATATTGCCAAACTTTACTCCATTAACAAACCAACACATTTTACCGTTTCTGCGAACTTGTACAAGGTGATTCCACTGATTGTTTGGGATAGTACCAATAGCCCCTGTGCTAGTGTTTGCATAGCCGTAGAATGTTTGATTATAATTAGCCATTCCATAGCCAGTAGTATTTGACCCTAATGGATTATCTGTACCACCCATATAAATTCCACTATCTGCGGTAACAGTGTCATAACACCATAATTGCACTTGAAAGTCTCCTTTTCCCACCGCAAAAATAGGATCTTCAACTAGTATGTAATCGCCAGTTCCATCGAACTTCATACTTGTTGTAGCGTATTTTTTCTGTGTTGTACTTTCTTTAGTATCAGCAAATAATTTAACAGAATTCTTTCCAGAATTATCGAATATACCCGCCTGAGTAAAATTTAATTTAAGTATCGTATTACTATCTAAGCCAAGTAAACTAGTAGGGGGAGTAAAAGCAGAGCTATACCTTGCTACATTTGAAACTCTTACGTCTGATATCCATCCTGTCATAGCATAACTGGATGTTGCCCAACCAAGCGTTCCAATATAAGCCGAAGTATCCGTAACTGCTTGGCTATTAGAAGTTGTGCCTTTCTGAACACCGTCTAAATACCAAGTGAAAGCAGAACCAGTATGAACTACTGCAACGTGTTGCCATTCAAATCTTTTATAAACAAGTCCACCGCCAATATTAGTACCCCCTACTTGAACTATCCAAGCCCCACTTTCAATACCAATCGCTAACCTTCCAGCGTGTCCTGTTGTACCTTGAGAAAACATATGAGCGTCTGCATCTACTTTTGGATAAACCCAAAACTCGACTGTCCATGCTCCCGAACTAGGAACTGCTTTAGCAGAAGTATTAATCCAATCTCCTGTTCCATCAAAATAGGCTGAACCGCCCTTTCCTGTTTTCCAATGGTCTACACTATCAAAAGGGTGGTCATGCTCTATAGCTGGATCGCCAACAACTGTAATTGTATGACCAGTCGAAGAACTGTCTGTAAAGTTAACGCCATTTAATAAGAACACTGTTCCTGATACGGCTGTTAAAGGTACTGTAGGGGGCGAGAATTCGCTTTGATAAATCGCCGTTCCCTTTACAACTCTTATGTTGCTCATGTGACCAGTATAATTTTGACCCCCAGAGTATTTACCAATTAAAGGTGAGCCAGAAGATATATCATTAGTATAAGACCCCGATTGAATTTCTCGTCCATCAAGATAAAATTTTAATGTGCCGGAGTGCCTTGTCCAAACACCATGATGCCATTCAGCTTGATTTTTATCTATCCAACCACCCGCACCGCTTGTTCCTCCAGGATATCCACCGTGATATAAGTAAGGTGTCATGGTTCTAGTTGCTCCTTGGCTTTCCCAACCAAAGTTACCGCCACCACCTTGCCATGAAATAAACTGAGTATCAGCCGCCGTTGAAGCGTTATGCTTAAACCAACATTCTAAAGTAAAATCACCAGTTCCTAAATCCCAATCTGCGTGGTTTGCAGGCAAAGAGAAAGAGTCGTTACCATCAAAATAAATAGAATTATACCCTACTCCACCATTTACTCCATATGGACTAGCTGTTGATTGATATGCGTCGCCTGATGCCGTAATCGTGTGGCTTGTGGACGAACTATCAGCAAATGTACTATTTGTTCTATCATTATTCCCAGACGTTTTTACAAGCAACTGAGTGCTTCTTGTCATTGGGGCAGAAAAAGCCAAACTAAACGAACTGTTTGCATTCGCTACGTTTGCTCCATCAGTTACTGAAAACGTAACCGTAAAATCCCCCGCATGGGCTTCCGTTGTACTAGGAGTAACGGTAAATTTATTTATATTTGCACCAGTACCCTGTGTTATTGTCGCTTCACTGCCTAACCCGCTTGTCGTATGGCTGTAAGTAATAGGGTCACCCTCTGGGTCACTTGCCGTTATTGTTACTACAGTTGCTGTTCCATCAGTTGCTAATGTGTATGACGCATTTGCACCACTGATTGAAGGGGCAGTATTTGTTAACGCTACACTGTACCAAGCACTTCCATTAAAAACATAAAAACGAGTATTCGCGGTTACAAACGCCATGTCTCCTGTGGAAGCTGATGCTGTAGAAGGCAAATTTGAGGTATTGGCATAAACCGTTGTACTTCCACCAATTAAAGGCGGGGTATAGGTAAAAACACCACTACTATTGTTATAAGCTATACCACCATCGCCACTTGCTGATGCTTCTGAGCCGACAGAAAAAGATGATAGTGATGTACCAGTTACATTACCGCTTGGGCTTGATGCAACCCATTGGCTTGAACTTCCGTCATTATAATAAATATACATTTTAAGATCGGAAGAATTAAACCATTGGTCGCCCGCTGAAGGGCTACCTGGGGCAGAATCAGAAACAGTAACACTAGCTCCCCCTCCTGAACTTTGCGTTATCCCTTTTACAATAGCTTGATTGCCCATATAACCGTGGGAAGAACACTGATAGTATAACAAAGCTTTAGTAGTACCAGTTACTGCTATTTGAGTGTAAGCTCCACTTGAACCTGCAGTACCATTAGTTGTAACTCCGGTAGTATAGGCAGTTGTTTTAGCAGCATCTTCATAAAACCTTAAAGGGTGCCCTGAATTACTAGAATCAGCTTGATCAAATCTATAGGTTTTTCCCGCAGTCATCTCTAAGTAAGGTGATTCATTATCATTAAAAGTATAACCTGAAGAAGAGCCTGTACCGTGATATCTATGAGCTGTTGTTTTTGTTATTACTTTTACGGTAATTGTAGTCTGACCCGCTACATGAGACTCAGAAATAGTTTCACCTATTACATGCGCTGATTTAGCAGAAGAACTTGCAGTGACATCCGCTGAAGAATCAAAAGACTGTATCTCTATACCACCTGTCGTGGTATCTCTTTTAATTATAGCTTTATCCGCCCCGGTTCCTACTTGTAGTTCGTTGACTATTAATTTTTTAAAATTACCTGAAGAGTCTTTTACTTCTGCGTTACCATCAGAGTTCTTAGATATTTCTATACCATCAACATCTAAGGAAGTAAACTTAGGTTTTCCTATAGGGCGAATAATTGGCATGTTATGTAATCTCCATTATACTTAAAGCAGCGTCTATCTTAGCCGCTACACTACAATCTATCTTCATAACGTCTGTTGTTTGGAGAACAACTTTATTTCCAGACATAATCTCTAAAGTAGAGCCTACAGGTATTTCTGTATTTCTTAAAAGATATATAGTCTCGTTAGTTTCGGTATCACTAGTATCGGATACTAATTGAACACTCACTGTAACGTCCGCTGTGTGAGTATTGGTAAGTAGTAACCCTAAAACAACACTTGTAGTAGCACCAGGTACAGTATACAAGGTTAAAGGGGTGCCCGCAGAAGCAGGCATATTTGCATTAGATTTTATTTTAAAGGTATTTGCCATAGTGTTTTCCTATCCTAACGCTATTGCCATAGCGACAGCGTCAACTGCACCAGAGGGTATTGTAAAATTAAGTGTAGCAGCGGTAGAAGAACCAGAGTTAGTAATTGCAACATTAGATCCGGGAGCCCCAGTAGTTACACTTCCTACAGCTACAGTAGCTGCTGTCCCTGCGGCACCTGTCGCTCCTGCCGGGCCTTGAGCACCAGTAGCTCCTGTCGAACCGTTTGACCCAGCTGCACCTGTAGTTCCTTGAGGCCCTTGAGCACCGGTAGCTCCCTGAGACCCAGTGGCACCTTGGGGCCCTATTAAAGAAGTAAAACCCCCTGGCCAAGACCCACTAGCTTTAGGGCCATATATTCTGTCGTTGGTAGTATCAATCCAAAAATCTCCGTCGCTTCCTCCTGTAGGCGCCCCTGAACCATTTAATACGGTTTTACCGTCAGCTCCAGCTGAACCGTTTGATCCGGCTGCGCCGGTAGCTCCTGTAGTTCCTTGAGGTCCTTGCGCTCCTGTGGCACCCTGCGGCCCTGTTGACCCCGCAGGACCAGTAGCACCCTGTGAGCCCGTAGCACCTTGAATACCTTGAGTACCTTGAGGGCCTGTGGCGCCAGTGGCTCCCGTAGCACCTTGAGGTCCTTGAATAGATCCACCACTAACAAAGCTACTACCATCATAAACCCTTAAAGAATCATCTGATTGAACAATATAAGCATCACCGGAACTGTTTCCGCTAGAAGGTAAAGCAGCAGGGTTTGCTACTTGCCCTTTAAAGTCTATTCCTGGCCCTACTGTTCCTTGAGCTCCTTGAGGCCCCGTTGCCCCTGTTGCCCCTGTGTTACCTGCGTCTCCCTGCACTCCCTGAGGTCCTTGTGCCCCTGTAGCACCTTGGGGGCCTGTAGCACCTACAGAACCTGTTGCCCCTGTAGTACCTCTGGGTATACTAAAATTAAATGTAGCAGCTTGGCTATTACCTGAATTAGTTATAGTAACATTAGATCCCGCTGCTCCAGTGCTAACACTCCCTAATGCTATAGAAGCTGCAGCCCCATTAGATCCTGCGGCACCAGTTGCTCCAGTATTACCTGTGTCTCCTTTTGGTATAACAATATCAAATATGGCAGCTGAACTAGTTCCTGAATTACTTACGCTAACACTACTTCCAGCAGAACCAGTACTAACATTACCTACAGCAATAGTAGCGGCAGATCCATTAGAACCATTTGCTCCCGCTGATCCTGTCGCCCCTGTAGCACCTCTAGGTATACTGAAGTTAAGGGTGGCTGCACTTGTACTTCCAGAGTTGCTTACTGTAGCATTGGTCCCCGACGCGCCTGTCGCTACACTTCCTACAGTTATAGTAGCAGCTGCACCATTAGTACCATTAGTTCCGTTAATTCCTGTAGCACCTTGAGGTCCAGTATCACCTTGGGGCCCTGTTGGACCAGTAGGGCCTGTTAAACCAGTAGCACCAGTATTTCCTCTAGGAATAGTAAAAGCTAAACTAGCAGCACTAGTAGTTCCGTTATTAACTACTGAAGCGCTACCACCTGCAGGGCCTGTCGTAGTTCCTGCTACTTGAATTGTAGCATTAGTACCATTAGTTCCATCAGCGCCGTTAGGACCTGTAGGACCTTGAGCACCCACATTACCCTGAGCACCAGTAGCTCCTGTAGCACCTTGAGGGCCCGTAGCTCCTACAGCTCCTCTGGGTAAAACAAAGTTAAGAACAGCTGCTTGGTTTGTCCCTACGTTAGTTATTGTAGGAGTAGCACCTGAAGCACTAGCAGTAACTGTGCCAACAGTAAGTGTTGCAGCAGAACCCTGAGCACCTAAAGCGGGAGATTCCCAAGTATTATTAGTTGTTCTTACAAACAAATCATTAGAAGTGGTGTTAAAGTATAACATACCTGTAGCGATAGCTGAACCGTGTGCTGTTGTAGTAGGGGCACTAGTGTGAGGGCCTAACCAAATCTCTTGAAATTCTTTTAAGCTTACATCGGATGCTGTTGCCGCAGCTATATTTACTTCCTCTGAGGAGGCAAAAACACTTCCGGGAACATCATGATCGGTAGTAGTAACGGTAAATCCCATAGTATTTGCCTCCTATATTAATCCCATTCCAGAAAAGTTAATAGAGGTATTACCACCTCTAGATGCTCTCTTTTCTTCTTCCTGGTTTAATTTAATTATTTCTTCTTCAAAGTTGGCTTTGTATTTAGCGGAAAGTTTTTCTTCTTCTAAATAATCAAAAGCCTCTACTAAAGCGCCATATAAAAGTATTTTTTCGTTTTCATCTCTTAACCAATTTTCTATAAAAGCAGGTTCCATCTCTGCCGCTACATCATAGCCAGATTCGGTCGCTGCTTTAGGTGTGCTGGCCGTTAATGCATCTATTTGAGCAGTTGTGGTTCCTGTGGCAAAATACAAAGTAGTTCTACCTAGGGCCGCTAAAGTAGCATCTGGGCTGCTATACCCGCTAGCTCTTCTAGTCATAGTAGTAAGCGCAGTGGTTTGTGCGGAATAATTTGCAGGAGTTATTTTATAAGTAGAGTCTACTGCAACAAGCCTACGATAATAGTGTACCTGTAATACATCGTTTAATTGCACAGAACCGTGAAGTATAAAAGTGCTTCCTACTCTAGTATAATAGTCAAAATCTTTTTTATCTGCAAATCTATCGTGAAAAGTTCTAGGGTCTACTTTTTGATTCCATACTAAACCAGACCCCTTTTTCTGTATGAAAATTAACTGTATTAAATCTGAAGGAACAGTCATATTGACTTCAGTTCCGAAATTAGAAGGGGAACTTACAATATCTCCAGATGTTACGGTAAAATCTAAAGTGGTTTCTAACGCAGGGATTCTTAAAGTTCTATAAGCTTTGTCTGCTGCAAAAGTTAAAAACTTTTTTATCAAAGCATCGGTTAATACCGCACTATCTCTGTTAGCCCAAGATCTAACATTGACTAGAGTCTCTGCATAAGTTGCCATTACATTCTCCTAAGTGCTAACTATTAAATAAGGGTATTCTTTTATCACTATATCCTTAAATTTTTTCATTTCCCACTTGTCTCTAGTAACCTCAGGATCATGAATATTTATCCCATGATTATCTAGTATTTCTATTGCCACTACATCTGGTATAGAAGCAAATTTTCTATAGTGAGTTTTTTTATTAAACCCCATAGCTTTTTCATCTGCAGCTTCTTTTAAAAAAGGTTTAATATCTTGTGCTACGGAATAACCTCTAAGGCCATCTTCAAATTCGATAGTACCCTCTAGGTCCCCATCCAACGTTTTATGATTAAATTTACTCATTACGCTACACTCGTCAACATTGTAGCGAAAGCTTGATTACCGCCTAGTTCACCCACTTGAGCTGTGTGGCCAGAAGGCACTGCAATAAAAGCTGTACTATTATCTGCTCTATAATGAGTAATAGTTCCATTAGCATCGCAAATAACGGTAGTAAAAGATATGTACATAGACCCGCCATTCACCACACTAGCAACAGTACCGCCTGAATTATTAGTAATTTTTAGTATCATTTCTTTCTCCAAAAAAATGCCCCCCGGGGAATTACCCCAGGGGGCTAGTAAGATTAAGATCCGCTTAAGCCGTAAATAGCTGTAGAACCTTTAGGATTAGAACATTCAAGAGTACACTCTTCAACGATCATTCCTACTGTAGAGTCACCTTTTTGACCTACATCTACCTCTTTTAGAGGTCTTAGTGTGGCTATTTTCCACCAAGATGGATCATAAATCATAACCATAAAGTTTGCAAGATCAATACTTGCAACTACGTTAGAGGCATGATCATAGTTCCTCATAGAGACTGAGTTAGTTAAACCCATGATATAGTTAGGTTCAATAGTAACATCACCAAAATCAGACATATAGATGTCAACGGAAGCTCTTAGAGCACCGCTATCATCAATGTTTCTTCGAACATTACCGTACTGAGTTTGAGCCTGAGCTTTAGAAGAGAATACTCTCCTATTCTTAGGGGACATCATAGCACGATTGGCTTTACCGCCAGCCTCGTAAACATTTTGCATAGCCTGATCTACGTCAGTTAATTCTAACGCAGCCTTAGTGGCAGTAGCACCATCGATACCTATAGCATGAGTCCCTGCACCATCGGTTCCTGGAGAAGTACCAGAAGAAGGTGCGTAGAAAGTGCCTTTAGTTACGATGTGACCTGCATTGTTGACCCAAGAAGTCCAACCACCCATCTTACCTGCACCAGATTGTGTTCCTGCTGTAGATACGTTTATAGAGTGAATTAGATCCCTCTCAACATCACGACGAAGTTCTGTACCACGCTTTTTAAGCTGGTAAGCATATTCGTCTGCAACGCCAGTTTGATCAACCGCACGTTTGGTTCCTGAAACAGAAACGGTTTTACCGTTAATCTGTGTATAGTTACCTAATCGTGTGCGAAAACGATTTGCGATAGTTGTACCACCATCTGCAGTGTCAGTCCCATCGGGAGCAACGTGATCGAAATCAGCGCCCTGTTTTAGGGTAGAATCCGCCGGGTCGTTTAACTCGTCGGTTTGCCATTCATGGTATATACCTGTGGCTTTTGTTTTGCCGATAGACGACATAAACGGGGTTTCAGCACGAGTAATCATGCTAATAAAATTAGCTAGATCTTCGTTTTCAGATTGCCCGCCTGTAGGGGTAGCTCCAGAAGCGAAACGTTTCTGAGAGCTAGTAGAAGTTGCGTACTTTCCAGTAGCCATATTAGCCTCCTGTTAATGATTTTAATGCGTATTGCTTCATAAAAGCGTCTTGATCTTCTTTGGATGCATCTTCTTTCATAGCTCGGGCCTTAATCATCTGCTCACGATCTTGCTGGACTTTTTCCTCGGGCTTCGATCGTTTTACAGGCGTCTTAAGTTTACGTACTTCCTTGCGTTTTACAGAACCTTTACTTACACCATTTTTAAGTTGTTTATAATCATAGACAAACTTAATTATAGTGGGGTCTGTAACAACGTTGAGTAATTGTTCGGATAAACCTTCTGCTAAGGCAAACTCTCTCAACTCTGTCGCTACAGTTTCAGACCAGCCTGGAATAGTTTTAATGATTTCTTCATTAAACTTTTTCACACTTTCTTGAAACTGAGCTTGTTGATTAGCTTCTTGATGTTTTTTTACCTCAGTTAAAACAGTTTCTCTGTTATTTCTGGCTTCCCAGTACTCACGTTGTGCAACAGTACGTTTTTTAGTCAACTCACCTAGTTCATAGGTGTCGTCTTCCGCCGTTGCTTTTTCAATTTTAGCTGTTAACTCTGTATAAACCTTCTGAGCTTGCGCTTCAGTTTGATACAGACCTGTAGCCAATGCGGTTCCTAGTTGATCAAGTTCGGCTAGTTTAGTAGCCTTTTCTTCATCTAAAGCTTTACGCGCTTCACCTAGTTCACGACCTTGTTTTGATAAGTGTTGTTTGGTAGCAGAAGAAGCTACCCATTCTGATAAAGGTAAAGTAACATCTTCACCGTCTATTTTATGAGTTACCATAACATCTTCTAATTCAGAAACAGCATAAGTTTCAACTTCGGTAGACTTGTCATCTCCGTCTTCACTTTTCTCTTCTTCGTTTTCAGTTGTTTCTTCTTCCTCAACATTATCCTCGTTTTCTGCAACTTCAGTCTCCGGGGCAAGGTCTTCAACGAGTTCCTCGGTTTCTGCAGTCGGGTTATCTTCAGCCTCAGGTAGAGATTCTGGTACAATCCCTGCAGCTTGCGCCAGCGGGGATTTACTTAGAATGTCATTGAGTTGTGCATCTTCATTACCGCCGTTAACAATTACGTCATCCTGTGGGGTAGAGGTTTGTTGTTCAGCCATTACTTATCTCCCTTTTTAGTAAAGGGAGCTTTATTTGATACAGGGCTTGCCTGTTTCAAAAACTCTTTAACCTTAATTATATCTGCTACTATGCTTGCATTCATTCTTATTTTGAATGAACCACTAGGGCCTGCAAACTCTGTATTGAAAAAATAATTAAGGGCTTCGTCTATGTTATTATCTATTTTATCTTTATTCTCTTCGTCAATTAACACCATTTGGTCTCTCCTTCATAGCTTCCAAATTACTTCCATAAGTTTCAATTTGAATCATCTTCTCTTTAACAGACCCAAGGGCCATTGCACAATGGTACAAGTGGTCTCTGGACTTGCTTTCATGTGGCTCTGTATTTAACCACTGTATAAATAGATCAACTAATATTTCACCGTAAGCGTGAGTAAAAAATTCTTCTCTATGTTGTGCGGAAAAACCAGCATTAGCTAAAGCTATCTGAGCTTGCCTATCCGGGTGTACTTTTCCTGTAAGCCTCTTCTCGGCTGTCTCTTTGTATTTATTCATCTACTTACTCCTGGGGTTGACCCATAACAGGGCCTGCAACTCTAGGCTGGGAGGGCCCTGGAGCTACAGGCGCTGCAGGTTTAGTTGATAGTCCTTGAAGTATCTCCTTAGACATAGCAACTAAGTTATTAAAGTCGGGAGCCTCGGGGGGTTCGACTTCGTCTTTTCTCGCTTTCATAGCCATATCAGCCCATTTTTGAAAGTGTGTATCTATGGCAATAGCTAACTGTCTTGCATTATCTTGATAAGCGTTATCCGCTTGTATATCAGTGTAACGCACGTTAGACTCAGCTTGGGCTTTTTCTGCTTGAGCCTTAGCTTCTGCTAAAGCCTTTGTTTTAGCCTGATCTTGCTGTTGTTGTTGCATTTGCTGTTGAGCTTTTTGTATGAACTCTTCTGTTTGATGATCTTCCAAGTAATCCGAAGGATTTAGATCCAGAGATGTCAACAGTTGATTCGCAATAGTAGCATATGCGTCTATTTTCATTAATGACCCTGCGCCCGCCTGATTTAACAAAGGTATAAGGTCTTTGGCTAAAAGTTGTAGCTTATCACGCTTATTAGCGTTAGAGTTCTCCCCTAGGTCTACATCAACCTCCAACTCTAACATGGTTGGAAGAGCCTTAATATCTACATCAAGGGCTCCATACTTAGGGTCTTGAACAGTCATTTTATCTAAGTTAGCTTTCATAGTGCTATAAACACCCTCGGCTAAACGTTTAAATCCTGTTTCAGCAAAACGCCTTACTATATGTTGTACTCGCTTTTGAGAAGCATTCATTACTTGGGCTAATTTAACTTCAGAGTTACCCGACACGTAAAGCTCGTCTTGAAGACCTTGTGCAGCCTTAGACATACCCGTAGCTTGTTCTTTATGAGTCTGTAAGTATTCTAGAATAGGCACAGTACCAGTAGAAATTTGTTCAGGGGGTAAAGCAGATACGGCAGCGTTAGGATTACCGTTAGTAGGAATAAGATCTTTAGGTTTCATATTTTGTAATGCACTAAAATCTACTACGTTAGGATCAGCTAACTTAGGGCTGTAGTTAGTGAGGTAAGTATTCTCAACGAAACCTCTCAGTATAGCAGTAGAAGCAAGAGTGGAACTTCTTGTCATGTCCGCTACACTCAAACCATAAAACTCGTAAGGTACTTCAAAAGGGCAGATAGAACAAAGAGGCACAGAATTAACATCTTCCTCATATAATATTACTCTACCTGCAACTATTAAATGTTTTAACTCAGCAATACCGTCTCCGTCCCTGTCTATGCGCATCCAGCATTCTGTTACACTAACAGGCGAATTGGCTTCCAGGGAATAATCTTTTTCATTCCAATAAACTTGACCCGTAATTTCTTTTCTTACAGAAGATTCCGGGTTATAATCATTATACTCTTCTGTGTTTGCCGACAATGCAGTCCAATCTTCTATACCGCTAGAAATCTCAGGCCACTCTTTCCTTATCTCAGAACGAGTCATATCGACCTGTATCCCTACAAACTCGGCTTCTTCTATAGTGGAGGCGTCCCTGGTTATTCTAAAGTTTTCAGGAGGTACATTCTCTATTTTAACCCTTGACTTATTCATAGTGCGCTTAAGTCTTACGTTAGTATAGTTACCTAGTGGATCACCTTTTAAATCTCCTACTAATTCTATCTCAGGGTCTGCTAGTTTAAGATCTAAAGCTTGTTCAGTTATAGTATCGAACTCTTCAAACTCATGTTGATAGTCCTCTATGTAATCCCAGCGTATTACAGCGTTTTTCCAAAGCAAAGCGCTTTTAACCCAGGTGTTTAATAACTCCCAACCTTTATTCTTTTTAAATACACAGTAGTTAGTAAGATCTGAAGCTTCCTGAGCGGCTTTAACGTCTTTGGGAGCACCTGAATAGGGGAGGAACCTGGCTATTTTATTATTGTTAAACATAAGTTCTGATATTAAGGCGAGATATGCTTCTACTGTTTCTGTCGTATCAGTAGCAACAATAGTAGATACACCGTTAGGTGTTAAGTGATGCCTGGGTAAACCTGCATACTCGTAAGTAGACTTTTGCCTTTCTTCAGACATATCGGAAGAGTTTAGCCAATCTCCAGCAGCGTTAGCAATACCTTGTTCTACTACTGTTATTAGTTGATCGTCTGTAACTGGTTCTAAATGACCAGCTCCTCCGTAGTTACTCATGTTCCAATCCTTCTATTGGGCCACTCAGGGCACCCTAGTCTTATGTACTACAATTACACTCTTCACAACACTTCCTATTGAGGATAGCGCAGTAAATTCTTTTTAAGTATCTTCTCATGTTTCCTCCATTAAAATCTTTTTGAATTAAATCCCATGTAGGCTCCAACGATTCCTGCGCCTGATAAATAGAATAAGTTTGATATGTCTGACAAAGCATTTACCCTGTCAACAGACACAAAAAACATTGAGAAAGTAAAAACTCCCATAGCGACTAGTGTGTACCTTGCCATTCTTAGTTGTGCAAGTTGACGCCTTAGGGCTGCCTTATCTTCATTTTTAAAGTCTTCTTGTACTTTCCTATCTTCTTCCATTTA
>Ga0315330_10000284_pt1 | contig 29728 bp, 30 predicted proteins | sample M140m34915metaG_FD_203453 | JGI IMG/M metagenome (GOLD analysis project Ga0315330, IMG submission 203453) | Ammonia-oxidizing marine archaeal communities from Monterey Bay, California, United States - M1 40m 34915 | ecosystem: Environmental > Aquatic > Marine > Intertidal zone | place: USA...
CCGGGTACGCTAGAACGGTATGGCAATCCTTCTTCATCTCGTCTAAATATAAGTCCCCATCGTTCTAATTCTGCAACTATTGAGACGGCCTGACCGCAAAAATTTGCTGCTGATAGTTTATTTGTTTTTTCTCCTCCTGTAGAAATAGTGTCATCACGATGTGCGGAAGAGTCGATTTCCCCTAAACTTGCAGCTAATCCCGCATATGGAGGATTTCCTTGTCTAGAGCCTATTCCTGCACTATCAATTAATAATGTGCTTGCGCCGCCATCTGAGGCCGATATGGCTGCACGAAGTGCGGCTGGATTGCCTCCGATGACTACGACTTCCCAAGACTCCATGTGCTCCCGCAGGAACAATAATGTCATGAACGTGACGGATGAAGTTTCTTTATTGGTACATACTATTCTGCAAAACTTAATGCCAATTCTCTAACTGATGAAGCAGCATCAATCATTTTATTTCCAGCACTTTCAGCATGTGCTCCTGCTGAGATAGCAGTATTCACTACCGTACTAATCAAAGTTTCACCGGTATCTAAATTGAGGTTTATTTGGACAGGTCGGCTTCCTGAAACGGTATTAGGCCATGCCAAACCAACCCATAGTGTGACACAGTTGTCTAATTTTTCTGTAAGAGCGTTGACGAGGTCTTCGTCTCCTTCTCCTAGGTCTATAGAAGATCTTAGCCGCTTGGAAGTGGGGGACTGTAGTCTAATTACTTGAGTGGTGGGTGCTCCTTCAGCGGAAATTATTTCTATTTCTATTATTCTTTCTTTTCTTGAAAAATTATGTACCATGACGATTAAATCGGTTTGCCCTTCAGAGGCCAACGGAGGGATTTCTAAATCCATTCTCCATTCATCTTCTACGATAGAGGAGTGTCCTCTTTGAACATCCCCTACTAGTCTATCTATAACCCTAAAAAAAGAAGGTTGCCAACTTTTAGTGTGCTGAAGGAGTATTTGTAAAGAATTTAAATTGAATTTTGTATCTGATTTTAAATCGTCTACTGCTGAGACTTTAAACACCCTTTTTATTTCCGTAAACATTCTATTTTCGTCTAATAAATTAAGTGAGTTGAGATGTAAGGTTCTGAGTAAATATTCTACTGCTTCTTCGGGGTTAGTATGTCTCCTAACTTTGTTTTTCAAAGAATTAATCCATTCCTCAAAATATGATGCTGTTTCTGGGTCTAAATGAGCTATTAATATTTCAGTAATAACCTTTTCAAGAGCACTGTGATGTAATGTTGGAGCATGTAACGATAATAATGGGAATTGATTATCTCGCAAGGGTATTTCCGTTGAATCAAGAGACATAGATAGTAAAAAACAAAATATCCCTAAGATTATTGCTGAACCATTAAGTATTGAGCCTAAGATTATATCTGTTTGGAATGAAGATATGAAGTAAAGTAAAATAGCACTAAATAATGGAGCAAGTAACCGTGTTGTTTCTAAAACACGTCTTTCTCGAAGAGAGTTTATGATTCGTTCTGTACCAGGTATTGAATTCATTGAGTTTTTACCTTCTGAAGTTTTCAATTGCAATCTGTCTCTGGCTGACATCTGTGCGAATATTATTGCTAAGAAGCTAGGAATAAATAATAAAAAAATGATTACAAATAACACTATACTAATCCTAACGTCTGTATTTTCAAATTTAAAATAATTTAGAGTAGCATAAATCGGTGCTAATAATAGAAGAGCAATGCGAATTTGTTGTAGTGCTCTATAAGAGGCGATTCTTGTCCATAACTTTCTTCCTGTATCTCTTGCATGTACTCTTCGGTATAATGAGTTTTGATTTCCTGCACCATAGGAACTACCAATACCATAGGGCGTTGGTAGTTCGGACTCTTTACCCATGATTGTTCGAAAGGTATCATGAAGTTTATGCTATCGGCTTAAATGTATTAAAAATGTCATATATAACAATACATTTCTTGAGATGGTCGTCTTCGGAAAAACGGGCGTGTAGCATAGCCTGGATAATGCACTGGCCTCCTAAGCCAGGGACCGCGGGTTCGAATCCTGCCGCGCCCGCCATGATTACAATAAATTTTGAAGATGTTTGCCTGTAAAACTATTAAGATTATTAGAAATTTCTTGTGGGGTACCTTGGGCTATAATATTGCCTCCTCTTTCTCCTCCTTCTGGACCAAGATCAATTATCCAGTCTGCGCATTTAATAACATCTAAATGATGTTCAATTACTATTACAGTGTGGCCGTTTCTACGTAGTCTGAGTAATACCTCTATTAATTGGTGAACATCAGATAATGCCAATCCTGTTGTAGGCTCATCTAATATGTACATCGTATGTTTTCTAGGTACTTTATGCAATTCTGTGGCCAATTTTACTCTTTGTGCTTCTCCACCCGAAAGAGTTGTAGCAGGTTGTCCAAGACGAATGTATCCCAAGCCTACATCTTGCAAAGTTGAAAGGATTCTGTAAATTGATTTCTGATTATTAAAAAATGCACATGCTTCATCTACATTCATTTCTAAAATATCATGTATTGTTTTGCCACGCCATAGCACCTCTAATGTTTCTCGAGTGTATCTCTTGCCTTTACAGACATCGCATGTTACCCAGACATCTGGTAAAAAATTCATTTCAAGTTTTGAAGAGCCTGCGCCCTTACAAGACTCACATCGACCGCCTTTTACATTAAAAGAAAATTGTCCTGGCCCATATCCGCGTTCTTTAGAAATATTAGTCTGAGAAAACAGGTCTCTAATTGGTGTAAATAGTCCTGTATATGTTGCAGGGTTTGATCTAGGGGTACGACCAATTGGAGATTGATTAATTACAATCACTTTGTCTATATTTTCCAAACCTTCAATGCTGTCATGAAGGCCTGGTGCATCATCAGAATCATGTAATTGTCTAAGAAGTGCGGGTGCTAAAGTAGATGTAACAAGAGATGATTTTCCTGAGCCCGAGACTCCTGTGAATACGACAAAGCATCCTAATGGGATATTAACATCTATATTCTGTAGATTATTTTGTTTAGCTCCGTTAATTTTTATCCAATAATTCGTTTTGGGTGTGTGTCTATCTTTTGGTAATGGAATAAAGGATTTACCTGACAAATAAGCACTAGTAACGCTTTCTTTATTTTTAAGTAAATCCTCTATTGTTCCGCTTACCAATATTTGTCCACCTTCTTTACCGGCTCCTGGACCAATGTCAACGACCCAATCGGCTTGTCTCATTGTAGCTTCATCATGTTCAACAACAAGTAATGTGTTTCCTAAATCTGTTAATTCTCTCAGCGTCTCTAACAATCGTCCGTTATCTCTTGGATGCAAACCTATGCTAGGTTCATCTAAAACATACATTACGCCTGTAAGTCTAGTTCCTATTTGGGTAGCAAGTCTAATTCTTTGAGATTCGCCCCCTGAAAGTGTATTTGCACGACGATCTAGTGTTAGATAATCAAGACCTACCAATGCTAAAAATCGTAATCGAGATTCTATCTCTTTGATGATGTCGTGCCCAATATAAATCGATTTATCATCTAAATTGGTTGCTTTTAGAACTGTGTTTGCCTTTGGTTTTTTTCTTCCTAATTTTTCCCAGGTTTCTTCATTATTATCTGAACGCCATTTCTGTACTACTGCTAAGGCTTCTAATACACTACAAGCAGATATTTCTGGTAGAGAAACTCCGCCAACAATAACACCACTCGCCGCTGAATTTAATTTTTGACCATTGCAATCCAAACATGGTTCATCAGTCATGTATGAAGTTAATCTCGATCTAGTACGATCTGAGCTAGTATCGGTGTATGTTCTATTCAACCTAGAATAAACTCCTTCCCATGGTTTGGACATTTTATATGTAGATCCTCCTTCAGAAGAAAATTCAAATTTTATGGAAGTACTTCCTGAACCATTTAATAAAATATCACATGAGTCTGCATCTAATTCTTGGAATGGTATATTTATCGGAATTTGATAATGATTGCAGGTTTGTATCATTTGTTTTCTATACCAACCAGACATCATTGATCTACGAAATGGAATAATACATCCTTCTTCAACGGTTGATGTTTTGTCTATAATTAATTCTGCTGAAAATGTTCTTTGGATGCCTAGGCCTTGACAGGATGGACATGCCCCCAGTGGATTGTTAAATGAAAATACTCGGGGAGACATTTCCGGTAAGAAAGAGCCGTGCTTAGGACAGGCAAATTCTTCCGAGTATGCTATAATTTCACCTTTTTTAATTTTAGATTTTGTTCCATGAGTTTTGGTATTATTTGTTGGTTGTTTTATGCTTTCTACAGCTACTATTCCTCCCCCCAAACGTAATCCTGCATCTATTGCTTCTGTTAGTCTTTGTCTGTTTTCTCTTGATGTTTGTAGCCTATCTATTCTAATATCAATATCGTGTCTTAGATTCTTTTCTAAAATAGGAGGGTTTTCAAAACTAGCCTCTCGACCATTTACTTTACCTTCCAAATAACCCTGCTCTACTAAACCTCTGAATAAATCCTGATGAGTTCCCTTTCGATTGCGTACTGTGGGGCTCCAAATTGCTAAAGCATGTTTTTCAAAACGCCACATTACATCGTCTACTATTTCTTGGATGGTTCTTCTAGCAACTTCATTTCCACAATCGGGACAGTGTGGAATTCCTACTCTGGCCCACAATAAACGCATATAATCCATCATTTCTGTCACAGTTGCTACTGTGGAACGAGGGTTGTGACTGCCTTGCTTCTGATCAATACTAATTGCAGGAGATAATCCTTCGATTGAGTCGCAGTCTGGTTTTTTCATTTGTCCTAAAAATTGGCGGGCGTAGGAACTTAAACTTTCAACATATCTTCTCTGTCCTTCAGCATATAATGTGTCAAAAGCTAAAGAAGATTTTCCTGATCCTGAAACACCAGTTAAAACAACAAATTTACTCCTTGGTATGTTTACATCAATATCTTTCAAGTTGTGAGTGCGTGCCCCTCTTACTTCTATCCAATCTTCCTGATTAGAGTTTTTTCTAATTGACACCATATATCACCTCCAATACAATTAGTCGAAGTAACTACTGCCCTTGAATTCATGGTTGTAAAATCAAAACAATGTTTTCGTTATCTTAACCATAATGCTTCAATTATTTCACCGGATTTGCCGTCTTTATTTGGAGGCAATAAAGATAATCCATTGTGAACTACCATACTGTTAATATTTCCACTGCCCTGATGAGTATTTGTTGTTGCTTTCAAAATACCATTCTCGTTAGTAATTTTTATTCTCCTTAAACATACTTTGCCGGGTGCTCCTTTAAGAGGATTTTTCAATATTACATTAACTTTTTCGGCTAATTTAGGTCCCTTTTCTGTATTAAAACCTAATGAAAAGGATACCCAAGGGAACACTATCATTGTAAAAACAACATGGCTACTAACTGGATTGCCGGGCAAACCAAACAGTGGTGTTTCTTTCCATTTTCCAAATAGTGGCGGGCCACCAGGTCTCATTTTTATTTTCCAAAATTTGATTTCTCCTTCTTCTTCCATTATTTTTCTAACTAAGTCCCATTTTCCCATACTAACGCCCCCACTAGTTAATATTGCATCACATGTTCTAGAAGCTTGATTTAATACATTTCTCAGTCCTTCGATTGAATCTTGTACAATTTCAAATCTGATTGGTTCACAACCAATTTTTTTTACCAAGGCTGCTAAGCCAAAGGAGTTTGATTCGTATATCTGTCCATCAAGGAGCGTGTTTCCGGGTTTTACTAGTTCATCACCATTACTTATTATGGCAATTTTTGGTTTTTCTATAACCTCTAATTCATCATAACCAATTGTTGCTGAAAGAGATATTTCAGCAGAGTTTAACATAGTCCCTGCGACCAATGGCTTGTCTCCTTCAGATATATTTTCACCACATTTACGAACGTATTCAGTCCTAGCAGGGCCGTTTATAATTACGGTATTTTCTCGTATATCTGAATCTTCAATTATTACAATAGCATCTGCACCCTTAGGCATAGGAGCGCCTGTCATTATTCTACAGGCCTGTCCAGATTGAATAGAATGGGACTTGTGATTGCCGGTTTTATTAGTTCCAATTATTTCTAATTTAGTACCATAATTTTTACAATCCTCGGATTTAACCGCCCATCCATCCATAGATGAATTATCAAAACGTGGATCATTGACTTTGGATACAAGGTCATTAGCCAGTATTCTATGTATTGAATCGTCTAAAGAGACGATTTCCGTTTTTTTCTTTAAAGGGAATTTGCATGATATCTTGATAGCTTCCTCTATCGTTACCCCTTCCATAGTATTGATGTTGGGAGGAAGTTGTTAAAGTTCTCCTACCTTACCAATAAATATGCAGATAGAGTTTGAGATAGTTGTATTTGGACTATTTCTAATGGCACTTCTCTATTCTGCTGTGGGACATGGGGGGGCTTCGGGCTATTTAGCAATACTTTCATTGAGCGTTTACGCCAATGAAGGGGATTTGTGGTTGAAACAATATGCTTGGTTTTTGAATTTGATAGTGGCTGGTGTTGCTTTCTTCAATTACAGAAAAGAAGGTTTCCATGATCGTGACTTGACTTGGCCTTTTCTCGTTACAAGTATTCCTTTTACATTTTTTGCTAGTTCTCTAAAAATTGGAGATGGTGGATATAACCTATTACTTTCTTTGTTTTTAATTTATGCAGCCTGGAAATTATTAATGGGTAAAAAAATAAATGTGGCAGAAAATAAAACTCTTAAAGTCTCTAATGCATTATTGATTGGAGCAATTATAGGTTTGACCTGTGGTCTTGTTGGTATTGGTGGAGGAATACTCCTTTCTCCTATACTAATTATTAATGGGTGGGCGAAGCCGAAAACTGCTGCTGCCACTTCTGCAATTTTCATTTGGCTAAACTCTTTAGCGGGAATTATAGGTTCTAGTATATCTCAACATTTAGTTGATTTGGGCAATATTGCTCCATTTGTATTAGCCGTTTTATTGGGAGGATTTATTGGTTCGAAATATGGTTCAAAAAATGCACCACAAAATTCTATAAAATATTTATTATCTGCTGTATTATTAATTGCAGCTTCAAAAAGAATATTGGAAATATTATGAGATTTAAGGAATGTAAGTAGTGATTGTGATATATTCTAAATCAAATAAGAAATATAATGTTAATGATGAAAGAATTAATAATGGTAAAATTATTCTAATCCACTTTCTTTTCTTTTTCTTTTCTTGTGGAAGATCAGGAATAGAGGGCATTGGGGTTAAAGAAGGGAGTGGTGGGAGTAGTGGAAGAGGTTTTTCATCTTCTTTTTTATCTATTATTTCAGGATATAATGTATCCAAATCGGCCAATCCCGGTGCTTCGGGAATTTCTAAAAAAAAGCTATCCCATTTTTCATTTATCTTGGCTTTTGTCAGTGGTGTTGTCAAAATACCGACCGCCCCAGCAGAATAAGCTGCATCTTGGGCTTTCGATATTCGAGTTTTGCTGGAAACAAAAACAATTCTAGCCTCTGGGTCTATTTCCCTAATTTCCAATGCTGTAACATGGCCATTAATGGTTGAAAGTTCTAGACTAATAAATACTATTTTCGGCTTCTTTTTAACGTAATAATCTACTGTTTCATCTCCGTCGGATGTTTTTGTACATATCCATTTTTTTTCTTTCATGATAGTACTTATTCTTCCAGATGTTATTGGATTGCTAATAGCAATCAACGCTGTCTGAGTTCCCTGGGAGTTCATTATAATATAGACAGAGGAGGCTTTATTCAAGAATGGTGCGGTATTAAAAATTAATTTAATAAAGAATCCAATAACCATTTGGGATTAAATAGTTTCAGATCATTGTATTCTTGGCCAACTCCTGCCAATACTATTGGTCGGCCTGTTGCATGTGCAATGGAAAGTGCTGCTCCTCCGCGTGCATCCGTGTCTAATTTTGAAAGTACTGCTCCATCAAAAGTTAATATTTTTTGAAATTCTGTAGCTTGCATTACTGCATCATTTCCAGCTAAAGCATCAGCAACAAACAAAACCAAATGTGGTTCTGTAACTCTATGGATTTTTTTTAATTCATTCATCAGGTTTGTTTTATTTTGCATTCTTCCTGCCGTATCTATAATAACTATATCTTCACCTTTGGCTTTTGCACTCTCTATGGCGTCTCTTGAAACTGCAGCGGCGTCGCCGCCTCTCTGACTTTGTATACATCTTACACCTAATTTTTCAGCATGTAATGATAATTGATCTATAGCACCTGCCCTAAAAGTATCAGCAGCTGCCAAAACAACAGAATATCCAATATTGGTTAATCTATGAGTTATTTTAGCAGTGGTTGTTGTTTTTCCAGTTCCATTGACTCCAACCATCATAATAACCACAGGAGTTTGTTCCGATATAAAATTCTGAATTGTTTTATCGAAGTCCCAATATCCAGCTTCTAAAAGTGAAAGTAGGGAGTTTTTAACTGCTTTTTCTATAACCTCCTCTAATCCTATTTTTTTGTTAATTCGGATTCCAATAAGCTGGATTCGTAATAGATTGATGAGTTCTGATACAGAATTGTGCCCTATATCTGCTGATAAGAGATCTTCTTCAAGTTCTTCTAAAATTTCTTCCAAAGCAGGGCCACCTTTGATTACACGGCCGCCTCTTTGGACCCGTTCTTCTGAAAAATCAAGTTTGAAAATGGGCCTATCTAATTTTATTAGTTCTCTTCCTGTAGTAGTACGCATTGGATCGTGTATCTTGGGGGCTGAGTTAGCGTTAAAGGCTGTTTTAATTTTTTTTTCTCTTTGTAATTTTTTTCTTTCTTTTGACGATTTATTGGATAAAAAAGGATTTTGAATTGGTTCATGATCTATATTATCCCATTCGTTTTGGATTGTAAAATTATCTTGGCTCTCTTCTTTCTGAATATTATCATTTATTTTAAGGAGGTTTTTTTGTCGTTCCGCAATTGCAGATGCGGCTTCTGGAGAGTTTTCATCTACAGTAATTTTTTCTTCAGTAGATGATTGTTTAGCACGTTTTTTGAATCTATCAAATAACCCCATAAAAATACCTCAATCATCAAGTGTTAGCTCAGTTCCTCTTTTTCTTCTTCTTTTAGTAGGTTTTATTTTTTCTTTACTTTCAATTGGTTGCTCTTTTTCAACAATTTCAGCATTGTCTTCTTGAATATTTTCTACTCCGGCTGTGAATTGATGTGCTAATGAAACAATATATTGCTCTAAAACATTAAATTCATTTTTTAGTTTGTCTATTATCCCATTTAACTCTTCATTCCTATTTTGTAAAATAATTATAGCTTCTTCTCTAGTCTTTTCGGCTTGAACCCTGCTACCAATATCTACAACTACACCAGCATTTTTAGGAATATCTGCTAATATTTGAATCCCTGAACCTAGAGGAATCATGATTCCCTTTGCTCCATTCTTTGGAATAGTGTTTAATGTTTGTAAAGCATTGTTTTGTTCTAATTTAACATCTTCTAATCGTTTAATTTGCTGTTCCATCGCTTGCAAGCGTTCTCTACTTATTTCCACTTGTTGCGCAATTTTTTGTAATTCCGCTTTGTCCGGAGTGGTCATCAGGCTCAGCGAAGTTAGTGACTGTCATGAATCCGTCGCAATAAAAAGTCAAAAACTATGTTAAATGATTTTTTGAAAGAAAGTCAATTATAATATCTGCAGCTACTTCTGGAGATGTTTGTATAGTATCTATTCTTATTTCAGGGTTTTTTGGCACTTCGAACGGGCTGGAAATACCTGTGAAATTCGGCAATTGTCCTGCTCTTGCTTTAGCATAAAGGCCTTTTACATCTCTTTTTTCACATATTTCTAATGGTGTATCTACGTATATTTCAACAAACTCGTCTTTTGTAACTAATGATCGTATCATTCTTCTTTCAGATTCAAAGGGAGAGATGAAAGCGGTAATACAAATCAGACCGCTCTCTACCATCAATTTTGCTACTTCTCCCACTCTACGGATGTTTTCTACTCGATCGGCCTCAGTAAATCCTAAATCCTTGTTTAATCCATGTCTAATATTGTCTCCATCCAAAATGATTGTATGAAGGCCCATAGAATGGAGTTTTTTCTCTAGAATATTGGCTATAGATGATTTTCCTGAGCCTGAAAGCCCTGTAAACCAAATTATTTTAGGAGATTGTGACTTTTGTAATGCCCGTTGTTCTTTTGTTATGTCTATACTCTGCCAATGAATATTATCCGAACGTCTTAATGCGAAATCGATAAGCCCCATTCCTACTGTATGGTTGGTTATTTTGTCAATTATTATGAAACCGCCTGTGGTTTTATTTTCTTTATATGAGTCAAATGCTATCCTTTTATCTAACGAAATATTACAAACCGCAATCTGATTTAATTTCAAATCTTTAGCCGGGACTTGATTTAATGTATTTACATTTATTTGATACTTCAATTTCCCTAAATTTAGTGATGCTGTTTGTGAATTTGATTTGAAAATATATTGTCTTCCAGGCATCATTGCATCATCACTCAGCCATAAGATATGTGCTTGAAATTGATCTGCTTCTCCTCCAGGATTTTCTGATGAAACGATGATGTTGCCTCTTGAAACATCTATTTCATCTTCAAGTATTATTGTCACTGATCGTCCAGATGTGGCTATTTCTAATTCTTCATTATTGAATAATATGGATTTGACCGTTGATTTTTTTCCACCAGGTAGGATTCTTATGTTGTCGCCAGGCTCTATCTTGCCACTAGCAATCATACCGCAATATCCTCTAAAATCTAAGTTTGGCCTGTTTACCCATTGAACGGGCATTCTAAATGGATTTGAAATGTTCTTTCCTTCTATTTCAACGGTTTCTAAATACTCCATAATGGTTGGGCCTGTATACCAAGTTGTATTATCGCTATTAGATATTATATTGTCACCCAACAATGCTGAAATTGGTATTGGAGTTATTTCTTCTATTTCTAATGCATTTTTCGCAAATGTTGTATATTCTCCAACTATTTCATCATATGTTTGCTTTGAATAGTTTACTAAATCTAATTTATTTATAGCCAAAATTATTTTCTTAACACCCAACATTGAAACAATAAAAGAATGTCGTCGCGTTTGCGTCATAATTCCGTTCCTAGCATCAACTAAAATTATTGCAACATCTGCTGTTGAAGATCCAGTTGCCATATTACGTGTATACTCTTCATGCCCGGGAGTATCGGCAACGATATATTTTCGTTTATCTGTAGAAAAAAATCGATATGCGACGTCTATGGTTATTCCTTGCTCTCTTTCTGCTGACAATCCGTCAACTAATAATGCGAAGTCGAGGCCATTTTCTTGTGTGCCCATATTTTTTGAGTCTTTTTCTAACGACGATAAATGATCGTCAAACAACATATGAGATTCATAAAGCATACGACCTATAAGTGTAGATTTTCCATCGTCGACTGAGCCACAAGTGATGAACCTAAGTATTTCCTTTTCTTCATGTTTCTTAAGATATAGGTTAATATCTTCAGCAATCAAGTCGTCAATATAAACCATTAGAAATACCCTTCCTGTTTTTTCTTTTCCATGGACGATTTGCTATCAAAATCAATAGTTCTTCCTTGACGTTCTGATGTGGTAGTTAGTAACATTTCTTGAATTATCTCGGGCAAATTATCTGCCTGTGACTCTACAGCTCCTGAAAGAGGATAACAGCCAAGAGTACGGAATCTAACTCTTTTCATCATTACTTTTTCTCCTTTTTCAAGCGGTAGCCTGTCATCATCTACAAGTATTAGAGTACCGTTTCTCTCTACTACAGGCCTTTCTTTTGAAAAATAAAGTGGGACTATAGGGATTTTTTCTAGATGGATGTATTGCCAGATGTCTAATTCTGTCCAGTTAGATAAAGGGAAGACTCTGATTGTTTCTCCTTCATTTTTGAATGAGTTGTAAATATTCCATAATTCAGGTCTTTGTTTTTTCGGGTCCCACCTGTGTTGAGCGGATCTAAAAGAAAAAATTCTTTCCTTTGCTCTCGATTTTTCTTCATCTCTTCTGGCTCCGCCAAAGGCAACATCAAATTGATATTTGTCAATAGCCTGTTTCAAACCTTCTGTTTTCATAATGTCGGTATGTTTAACAGAACCATGTACAAATGGATTAATATTCATATCTTGGCCCTTTTTATTTATGTGGACAATTAAATCCAATCCTAATTTCTCTGCGGTTTTATCTCTAAAATCAATCATTTCTGAGAATTTCCATGTTGTATCTATATGCATTATTGGAAAGGGGAGTTTTGCTGGATGGAATGCTTTCATGGCAAGATGTAGCATTACCGAAGAATCTTTTCCTATTGAATAAAGCATAACTGGATTTTCTGCTTCTGCTACCACTTCACGCATGATATGAATTGCTTCTGCTTCCAGAGCCTCGAGGTGCGTCATTAGTTTCGCGTACATTGTTGTGTATTTCACACCAACGGGGAATATGTTCAGTTGACATTGTTTTGGTAAATCCAATCTTTTGTCCATCTATTGTCGGATGCGATTAAAAAATGAGGATTTAGGACATCTCCAGTGATATCATAATTTAATGTGTTTCCTTGAGGATTCAAAACTAAACCTCCTGCGCTCGATACGATAGCGTGCGCTGCAGCAATATCCCAACAAGAAGTAGGCCCAAATCTAGGATAAAGATCCGCGTTTCCTTCTGCTATTATGCAAGCCTTGAGTGATGAGCCCATTCTTATCAAATTATAATTTCCTAAGGTTTGGGCAAATTCTTCATCTAATTCTGACCGATGAGAGCCGCTGGCAACTAATCGTACAGGTAAGGAAGGGGGGTGCGGTTGAACCATCATTAATCCAGAGCCGTCTGGGCCTTGTCGTTCTGCTGGAATCATGAGGCCCCCCCACCATGTTGTTTGAGTTACTGGAGCGTGTACTACTCCAAATATTGGTTTCCAATGTTCTTTTTCCTTCTGCATTAAAGCTATATTTACAGTAAACATTCCATTTCTTTTGATAAATTCTTTCGTTCCGTCAAGTGGGTCTACTAACCAACACGTTTTGCTAGATACCGGGTCGCCCTCTGTTCCTTCCTCTGATACTATTGGAGTATCGTCAAGTTTCTTTAAATGACTAATAATTAGATTGTGAGCAGCTAAATCAGCTTCAGTTAAAGGAGAGTTGTCTCCTTTTTTCATAACTCGTAGTTCTTCGTCACGATTATAAATTTCTAAAATTTTTCCTCCAGCCAATTCTGCTATATGAATGATTTCTTCTGGATTCAAAATAAAATCTCCCTGAAATTAAAAATCTTGAATTTCTTTTGCTGCTTCTTCTAATTTTTTCCTTCCTTCTGGGGATAAATGAAAAAGATATGGGTCTTCATCACCAATTATTTCTTTCCATGACGACATAGTTCTTGCCCAGATTTCTTGATTTGCGTTCCACTCGAGCCATCTGTCAATAAATTCACAATGGCGTATAATTTCAGGGTCTTCTGGGGACATTTTTCTTAGTATAGTATTTGTTTGGGCCAATAACATCCCAAAAGGAGCGTTTATCTTGTAGGTTGTAAATGGGTTTCTTTCCTGTACTACTGTTAGATGTTCGCGCCATAGTCCCAAAACAACATCATATGTCCACCCTAAAATCAATACTCCTGCTAATACAGTAACAGCAATTGAAAGAAGGCCCCAGTATGTTGTTGAAATCCCTATAAAATCTGCCTTATTTTGAAATCGCCAACTAACATAAGGCCACATTAATAATGTCAAGGTGGTTATCCAAAAAACCATTGAGATCAACGTTTGACTTTGTTGAATGCGCCAATATTGACGCATGAATGATTTCTTCATGTCTATTCCTAGGCCCCTCTATGCTTTCACAATTTTTGTCTTATGAACTAAAAAGCGGCTTAATCTCTAAAATGCGCTATCACCGCGGGAGCCGTTGATTCGGACGGGTCTATCGTTTCCAATGATTCTATTAAAATAAATCTACGAGGCGTGTTATGTCTACTTCCAAAGTTGGAATATATGCGGTGTTTAGCATCTTCATCATCACTAGCTACAATATCTAAAGTGTAGGCTTGGTCGTGCTTTCCATTACGAAATGTCCCCTTGGCCCTGTACGCTTTCATGCTTTATCGGAAGAATGGTGTTGATATAAAATCGCCGCGTTATAATATTTTGGAAAAATCAATTAACATATAATAATGAGGTTTTTGATAAAGGATATCCTCAAGGTTCAAATGGTTATTGTGAGGTATGATTCTTGAAGGTAGATGGAAACATATAGTAGCGATCAAGAAGAAGGGGTTTCTTTTTCTTCAAATATGATTGATTTATCAGAGCGCCTTCGGGAGATACCGCAAGATCGTTTAATTGAAGAAATAATTGCTTTATGGGATGAAGTAAATAATTTGGAATTAGAATTGATTAAAAATAAAAGAAGAAATGATGGTCCAAGAAGGTTGCCTATCGAGCAAGATAGGTCTGTTATCCTTGATTACGAAGAAAAATTAAGAGTTGCTAATATAAAAATTACAAGATTGGAAAATCAGCTTCAGAATGAGAAAGTTAGTAGAGAATCTTTTGAAATAAATATAGAAAAAATAAAAAAATTAGAATTAGAAAAGGCCAATTTATTAAAAAATGAAGAAGAATTGATGATTTTAATAATGGATATGGAAAAACATATAGAAAAATTGGTAGATTCGGTTAAAGAAAAATAAAAATATTTACATTTTATGGTAATAATGTTTCGTTTTCCGAAGTATTATCAAAGCACGTGCTTCCGGTAAGTTGTGCCCGGAGTATATGACCGTAAGAAAAAAAGCGCCATAACAAGATCGATTTCTCCTAGCTATTCTAATGCACTCTCCACTTACTTTGGGGAAAAAACTCCAAATTTTGAATTGGCAAAAGGTGCACATAATGCTTATGTTGCCGCATTAGAGGCACATGGAACAAGTGTAACTGTTCTTCCTCCGTTGCCAAAATATCCAGACAGTTGTTTTGTAGAAGACACGGCAGTTATGATTGATGAGAAGGCGATTATTTCCAATATGGGCCATCCTTCGCGAATAGGGGAAGAAGTTGCTGTGCTAGAATATTTATCAGATGATTATGAAATTATTAGAATGCCAGAGAATTGTAAATTGGATGGAGGAGATGTGGTTTTCTATGATGATTGTTTTCTGATCGGTCTTTCTACGCGTACAAATGAAGAAGGTGCTAATTTTCTCAAGGGAGAAATTAAAGAATCGGGATATGATGTAAAATATATCAATATTCCAAAAAGCACCCTTCATTTGACAACTGTATGTTCTACACCTAGACCCGGAACAATGATCATGGCAGAAGGTCACCTTAACTTCGAAGAATTTGGATTTGTTGATGAAATAATAAAAATACCTAATTCGGAAAGTTATGCTTCGAATGTACTAGGTTATTCAAATGATAGGTTGATTATTGCTGGAGATTTTCCAGTGACGCGTCGTAAATTATTAGAATATGATTTTTCCATTACATCTGTTGATATGTCCCCGATTATGCAGGCAGATGGTTCTCTTACCTGTCTTTCAGTATTTTTGGAATAATTACTTTAATATTTTAGACCAGAATTTATTAGAGAGGATTTTACTAAATATCCCTTTGTTTTCTGAAAAGGGGATGTCGAAAGAATTGATGTCATCTGGTAGTACTTGGTTTAGTTCTTTATTATCAAACCAAATAGCTTTACAGCGGTCGCAGCGGTCTATCTGTATTCTACTATCTGTTGTTGTATTCACTGGAACAGCAGTATGATATGTTCTCATCTTTCCTGAGCAGATTGGACAGGGGAATGTAGTGTTAGTTGGTTCTTCAATAGGTAATTCCAATCGTTTTATTATTCCGGGCTTTAAATTGTCCATTATCCAAGCGTTGCTAGCCATTGTCCCATAACAAGTATTACATAAAAATAATATCTCATTCTGATTGTCTGCTGCCATGTCTGTATTACAACATGGGCATCTGGGTGGCGCCATGTAGTTAGAGGGGGGTGTATATATTGAACCCTACTACAAAATGTGATCTAGACATCAGCTGTTCATTTCTTCGATGAACCGTGTTAGCACTCTTTGTAATTCATCAGAATCGTCATATTCTTCTGCAAGATTTCCTGTTATTATCCAATCTGCTCCTGCGGCTACTGCTTTTTTTGCAGTTTGTCCGTCGCGTATTCCCCCTCCGACGATTATCGTTAATTCACAAACTTCTCTTGCAGATTTAATTAGTTCGGGGTTGACTGGTTCATCTGCACCGCTACCTGCTTCCAGATATAATAATTTAAAACCATAATATTCTGCAGTTAAAGCGTATGCTTGTATTCTTTTTGTTTCATCTTTTTGGATAAGTTTTGCTTTTCCAACTTCTCCAACCTTTCCTCCAGGGGCACAAACCAAATACCCCATAGGTAATGGTTCAATTTTACTTCTTTCAATATGTGGGGCTCCGGCAACTTGTTCTTCTATCAAATATCTTGAGCTAGTGCTATTCATGAGCATCATGAAAGTGACTGCATCTGCAGATGAGGAAAGTGCTGTAGCACCTTGTGGAAATAGAACAACTGGGATTGGCATATCGTCTGAAACCATAGAGTCTTGTGTTTTAGCCCAAGTCACTAACTCTAACATTTCTTTAATCGCTATTACGGTGGAGTCGACGTTGTTAGTATCAGTGTCGGATGAACCGCCTATTAGGATCATACTACTTCCAGCATTAACGGCAGCAAGACATCGCTTGGCTGCGACATCTGGTGTTTGATCGGCTGGATCAATAAGTATTGCGTGTCTTGCATATGTATGTTTTTCTGTTAAATGTGATAATATTTTTAATTTTTTGGACATTGGATCACCGAAATTTCTTTTAATAAGCGTTTTTTTGTAAAAAGTCATAGGCTCTCTTCATGCCTATATCAATTTCAGAATGAATTGAATTTTTAGGATTTGTTCCTTTCCATTGCATTAATTGTAGCCAGTTTATATTAGAAGGGAGTTCTTTTTCAGACCAGACTTCTATGATGGAATCTGGGCGTTTTCCAGAAAATGAATTGGGGGTTCTACAGTTTACATCTACTGTCGTTCCTCCGAACCATGTTTTACTCGATGTATTATTGTTAGAACTTATTATATGATCGAACATTAAGTTTCCTGATCCTAAAAAACCGGCACCGACAAACTCAATATTAGTTGATTTGATTTTACTTATTTTTGTTCTTAAATGAAAAAAACAGTTTCTATTTGCTAAAGATATTGATATTGCCTTACAAAACCATGAATGTCTAATTGCGGTTGATTCAACGGTTGGTTCTTGAGAGAATGTAGAGCCAAGCCAATTTTTATCTATAATAGGCCAAGTATCAATTAATCCAGGTTTTTCACCATACATCCCTACTTCTGCAGATTCAGTAAAAAAATGAATTTCACAATCAATATTGTCTAAAATTTTATGTGCTGTACACAAAAAAGATAAGTCAGTATCCAAAAAGGCTATTTTCAATTTAAATACCTCCAATGGGCTTTATTGAAAGAGCATGGACTGGACATGCTGGTATACAAAGATTGCAATGAGTGCAAGTAGGTTCTTCGACAAAAACCAAAATATCAATCAAAGTTAGAGCATTAACTGGGCATAAAGCTACACAAGCTGCACAACCAAAACACCGATCTTCATCAACAACAAAATTGTGTTGCTCAAGTCTGGCCATAGTTGTCGGAAGAGGTTCTATCTCTCAAACTTCCCCTACCCCTTCATTTCCATTAGAACTTTAAATTGAATAATGAAAATTATATTTAATTTAATAAATTCTATATGATTTTAATATTCATTTGTATTCTGACACAGGTAGTCTAAAATCATTAAGATAAAAAATTAGTTAAATATTTTCAATATTTATTTTATTATATTATTCCAGTGGAAATAAACGGGCTCCCGTCCGCTTTGTTCAAAGACGGCCTGCGTCAGCATTCACATTATCGGAGGAGAAAGAAGGTGATCCATTCTGAGAATTTTGTTGAAGTAACAATAAAAGAATCACCTCAACTTCCTGATTCTAGAGGAAATGCAATCAAAAATATGTTATTAATAGATCATCAAATAAGTATAGATGAAGTTCGTGTTTCTTTAAAATATGATATCAAAGGTATTTTATCAAAATCACAATTAAACAGATCTGTATACGATCTTTTTGCAGACCCTATAATCGAATTTGCTTTAGCAAATAGTTTACTATTGGATTCAAAAGAAATATTCCCTAAATCTCCAGATTTAGTTATCCAAGTAGGCTTCAAACCAGGTGTTACTGATAACACTGCACAAGCTGCTTTAGACGGTCTTATTACATTATTTCCTTCTTTAGATAAAATAAATATTTCTTGTTCTAAAACATATATGTTTTGGGGACTGCCTCCTGACATTGATGTCAATGATTTAGCCAAAAAAATATACAACCCTATGATTGAAAGAGCCAGTATATCAAATAAAGACATGTGTTTAAATTATAATTGGCCTAACTTAAATTTCCCTGAGAGGCCGATATTAGTAGAGCAACCTTCTCAAACAATTAATCTTGAAGTATCCGATGAAGAATTAATTAAAATTAGTGAGAAAGGGCTTTTAGCTTTAAATTTAGAAGAAATGAAAGCCATACAAGAAAATTATAGAATCCCAGAAATTCAGTTAGAAAGAAAGAAACTAGGTTTGCCTGAAAACGCGCCTACTGATGCTGAATTAGAATGCCTCGCTCAAACTTGGTCGGAGCATTGTTGTCATAAAATATTTGCAGCCAATATTCACCATGTAGATCATGAAACAGGCGAAGATACATACATTAATTCTTTATTTAAGACGCATATAATGAAGCCCACTTTAGACATACAATCCAAAGTTGACTGGTTACTGAGCATTTTTCATGATAATTCAGGAGTAATTGCTTGGAACGATTCATGGAGCCTATGTATCAAGGCGGAGACGCATAACTCTCCAAGTGCATTAGATCCATATGGTGGTGCAATGACAGGAATAGTAGGAGTGAATAGAGATATATTGGGCACTGGACTAGGTGCAAGACCAATAGCCAATACGGACGTGTTTTGCTTCGGGCCTCCAGACTATTCTGGACATCTGCCCGAAGGATTATTTCACCCTTCTCGAGTATTTCGAGGGGTGCATGCAGGGGTACGAACAGGAGGCAATGAGTCAGGGATTCCAACGGTTAATGGCTCGATCGTTTTTGATGAACGATATTTGGGGAAACCATTAGTTTACTGTGGTACGGTTGGCATAATGCCTAGAAAGTTACCGGATGGGAGACAGAGCCACGACAAAACACCACAACCTGGGAATATAATCTATATGGTTGGGGGAAGAGTCGGTAGCGACGGGATTCATGGAGCAACCTTCTCTAGTTTAGAACTTACAGAAGATAGCCCTTCTTCAGCGGTCCAGATAGGCGACCCCATCACCCAGAAAAAAATGATAGACATGGTACTAGAGGCTAGAGATTTAGGATTAATACAGGTAATTACTGACAATGGGGCAGGAGGACTCTCCAGTAGTGTAGGCGAATTAGCAGAATTAACTGGGGGAGCAGATCTAGATTTAGCCGCAGTTCCTCTGAAACAACCGGGTTTGAGTAAATGGGAAATATTAGTATCTGAATCACAAGAGAGGATGACAATAGGCGTAAACCCAGAAGATTGTGAAGCATTTGAAAAATTAGCAAAATTACACGAAGTTGAAGCCACTGCAGTAGGCAAATTCACTAATTCGGAAGCGTTTGTTGTACGTTATGGTGATGAAACAGTTGCCCATCTACCTATCTCGTTTTTACATGATGGGTGCCCTCAACTACAATTGGAATCCGAGTGGCAACCTCCTCACAATAGTCCAATTTTATTTCCTGAGGCAGATGCGATCGAGATGGGACATATCTTATCGAGATTAATGGCTAGGCCCAATGTTGCTAGTAAAGAATGGTGGGTGAGGTCTTATGACCATGAAGTCATCGCCCAATCAGTCATAAAACCGTTCTGTGGAGTAAATTATGATGCTCCAGGGGATGCAGCAGTTATTGCTCCAATTCAAGGAAAAACTCAGGGAGCGGTGATTTCAAACGGCATAGTTCCACGATATTCGGATATTGACTCATATGCTATGGCAGCAGCTAGTATAGATGAGGCATTGCGGAACGCAGTATGTGTGGGTGTCGATTTGAATTTAATTGCTGGATTGGATAACTTTTGTTGGCCCGATCCAGTAGAATCTGTAAAGACACCTGACGGACGTTATAAATTAGCACAACTAGTTAGAGCAAATAGAGCATTAGATGAAGTATGCAGAGCGTACAATTTACCCTGTATAAGTGGCAAAGATTCTATGAAAAATGACGCAATATTAGATGGAGAAAAAATTAGCGTTCCCCCAACGCTCTTGTTCAGTTTAATTGGTAACCATTTGGATGTAAGAAAGGCAGTTTCTAGTGATTTCAAAGAAGTTGGTGATATGATATATCTAGTAGGTGAAACACACCAAGAGTTAGGAGCCAGTGAATTAGCTTTCATGTTTCGAGACGAATCAAACGGCCGCAGTGGCATTGGAGGACAAGTTCCACAAATTGACACATCAAGAAATCTATCACTTTATCGCAGTTTGACGAAAGCGATGTCTAGAGAACTAATTTCGAGTGCCCATGATTGCAGTGACGCAGGCCTTGCGGCCGCAGTAGCGGAATGTTGCTTTGGCTGCGATTCGGGAGCCGACTTAGACATTTCAGAGATGTTCAGTCCAGACGTTAATTTGGATAAATGGGGTGCTTTATTCGGAGAGAGCCTCGGTAGGATTTTAGTTAGTATAAAGCCCGAAAATTCGCAAATATTTGAAAAATTTATGGAAGAACATGAATGTATTTATTTAGGAAAGGTAAATTCTGATGATAATATAAGAATTACAAGATCAAACGTGCCTGTACTATCTGCTTCAATGTCCGAATTACGAAATTCCTGGAAAGGTACTTTGAATGGAGGCAGAAATTGATGATACCCAAAGTCGCAGTTCTTTCGGGGTTTGGAATTAATTGTGAAATGGAAACAATGGCAGTTTTCGAGATGGCGGGTGCCAAAGCATACAAGGTACATGTAAACAGATTAGTGAACAGAGAACTAAACTTGGAAGATTACGATATTATGGCAGTACCAGGCGGGTTTTCCTTTGGCGACCATTTGGGAAGTGGCAGATTAATGGGCAACAGGTTACGCTTTGGCCTACGTGAACAAGTGAGAAACTTTGTTAAATCAGGTAAACCAGTAATTGGAATATGTAACGGATTCCAAGTACTTGTAAAAATGGGGTTATTGCCAGGTGATGATGATGTCAGTTTAACTCAAACAGCATCATTGGCGTTGAATGACTCGGGTCATTATGAAAATCGTTGGACAACCTTAGAATTCAATTCTAAAAGCCATTGTATTTGGACCAAAGGGATGACCAGAATCAGGGTGCCCGTACGTCATGGTGAAGGAAAATTCGTAACCGCAGACAAAAAACTTCTTGATGTCTGGAGCAAAGCAGAACAATTAGTTGTAAAATATGTAGACCCTTCCACCGAATACCCTTCATCGAGCGATAAAGTCTTGCCATATCCGATTTCTCCGAATCAAAGTTGGAGAAATATTGCAGGGGTCTGTGATCCATCTGGATTGGTATTCGGCTTAATGCCACACCCTGAAGCCAACCATTCAACTTGGTTAGGGGCAACTTGGACAAGGGAGAACATAGAGCATGGAGAAGGAGAAGGTATGCAGATTTTCAAGAACGCAGTCAATTATGTATCAGAAAATTTCTAGAACCACCCAGTTAATATTTATGAGGATTATTACATGACTATTCGTGAAGCAACAGACGTGTTCTCGGATTGGGCACTTAGAAATAGAGATGAAGGAATGGAAAGAGGACACGCTAAATCAGTAAATGAAATGTTAGGAATTGCAATACCAATGCTACAAAAACCATTTTCATTCATTGATGTAGGCTGTGGGAACGGTTGGGTTTGTCGCCAATTAGAAACATATGAAGGTTGTAATAGAGTGGTAGGTATTGACGGCTCTGTTGAAATGATAGCAAAAGCCAAACAAAAAGGCTCAGGAGAATTTCATCTTGTAAAACTTCCTGACTGGAAACCTTCACAAAGATTTGATTTAATACACTCAATGGAATTTTTATATTACTTGAAAGACCCTTTAGATATGCTGAGAATTTTCTTTACCGATTGGTTAAATAATGAAGGTATCTTTATTGCAGGAGTAGATCATTATTTAGAAAATACGGCAAGTCATGATTGGCCAGAATCACTTAATGTACATATGACAACACTGAGTGAAGCTGAATGGAAACAAGGAATGATCGACGTTGGATTTACTGATGTTAAAGTGACCAAGGTTGGATTGAAGCCCGGATTTATAGGAACTTTAGCAATTTCAGGGAAAAAACCCAAGTGAATGAAAATTATTTTTTACAGTTTTAGGACGTAAAACAACTAATGCAATACTTACCAATGCAGCAAAAACCAACGGTCCAGTGATAAAAACTTCTTTTGTTGCTGAAAATTCCCAAGTAACAGTAGACCACCCCAAAGCAAACGTTTCCAAAACAGATGCAAGCATGACAACATCATACAAGTTACGTTCTGCCACAGGATCTTTAGCCGCTAACAGTGCTCCTATCCCATTTACTGCAATCAAAGCTGCTCCAAGATTCCGAAGCCAAGCAATATTTTCTGTATTTGCTCCTTCTAGCTCTACATACCATTCTGGTATTAAAAAGAAAGTCATGCCCATAGCTATACTAGACCAACCACAAATGGTCAATATTAGGACAGTTTTGTCCAAAACAAACCCTCTTTATTTTATCCAACTCACTCTTCAGAGACGCCTATCCTTGTCCACTCTTGAGTAGATGCTAGAATGGTTACTGGGATGATAACAAACCAGATGATTGGGCCGACGATGTCCAGCCATTCGTATCCGCTCGACTCTGTCTCTCCCATAAGCGACTCAGCAACAGCAGGTAGAACTAGCAGGTACAGTATAGATGGGAGGAGCATGATCCTACGACCAATCCTTTCCTCAGAGCGCCAGGCGACTCCAAAGATACAACCTATCACCACTACAACTGCCAAGAACCCCATACTTTCTTCAATTTCAAGGGCAATCCAGACGTGTAATAATGCCCATCCGATATTAGCCAATGCCACATTTTTGTAATTAAGCAATCCATCTAACATGCCTCAAAACTCCTATAACCATCCTGAGCCCAAGAGTCCACTTAGAGCACATATTCCCCATAATACAAGTGGTGGAGCATTTTCCTTCCATGTCATTTGTATAGATTTTTCACCAATAGTCCAAGTCAAACCTAGTGCGCAGACAATAACGAACCAGACCCAAATCGGACCCGCTATCACAAGAGCCATTCTTGCTTGCTCTTCACCATCCATCATGAAAGCCGTATACAACATAGTTACCGTTGTGAGTAACATGAAGCCACCTGTCATCTTGTATGTGTCATCAGACCAAACCCCTTGTAAGATAACTCCCACTACTGCATGGATTAAGCCGACCAATACTAACCATATTTGTGGATCAAGAATATCCATTTATTCGCCATCCCTGTGCATGTATCCTGCAACACCAGTTAATACTGTTCCAAGTAGCATTAAAATTGGTATAAGCATACCAATTCCCTCTGGAGTCCCTCCATATCCATTTTCATTGGTCAAAACTCCCATGCCAACTAGTATAATCACGAGAACGATTGGAGAATACAAAGCCATTTTTGCCAATTCTTTTCCTGTAACAGTTATTCCAGTCAATATGGCCATGACGCCCAATGGCATAATGTGTAAAGCCCACATTTCCTCATATGCAGCATCGTGTGCAAGCACATTATCTGCGCCTCCCCACCCTATTTCTGCCCATTCATCTCCATTCATCATTCCATAAAATGAAGAGAGTATTACAATTATACCCAATACAATCATCATTATTTTTGGTTGTAAAATTTCTTTAGCGTCCATATCAATTCCTCTTTAACTTTCAAAAATGATATAGGCATATAGATATTTTCTATATATCCATTAAAACATCGACAAACTTGAATGCTTTGAACGATTCCCGGAAACCATGTCTGAACCAAGTATCACCTTGGAACAAGAAGCAACAGTTATTGACACACTGATCACACTATATCCCAATGCAAAAAAAAACTCTCTCAGAAGGATGATAGATCACGGAAGAGTCATGGCTGATGGTGTGAGGATAAATAGAGCAAATACAATGATATCATCGGGCATTACGATTAAAGTGCTTTCTAAAGCAGATGGAGATCAGAAAAAGGGAAATAATAAAAATAGCTTAGAAGAACCAGAAGTATTATTTTCCGACAATGAAATAATAGTGGTGAATAAGCCCGAAGGACTTCTGACTGTCGCAACAGACAGAGGAGAATCGGATACGATGTATGATAGGGTATCTAACTGGGCTTCCAAAAATCTAAAGAAAAGAATTTTTCTAGTGCATCGACTTGATAGAGAAACATCCGGTTGTATGATTTTTACAACTTCCCAAGAAAGTAAAGTTATGCTACAATCACAATTCAAAAATCGTACAATTGAGCGAATTTACTATGCAGTTGTATTTGGTAAGCCACAGACTAAATCTGGAATAGAATCTATAAGAATCCAAGAAACAAAAGATAAACGCGTTCGTTTAGTTATTGGAAATAAAAGAGCGGGCAAAGAAGCGATAACACATTGGAAAATAGAGAAAACAGGACCTGTAAATAGCCTATTAAGAATAAAAATAGATACAGGACGAAGAGCGCAAATAAGATTACATATGGCAAATATCAATTGTCCAGTTTTAGGAGACACAAGGTATGGGAGGGGCAAAACAAGCGTAAACAGATTGTGCCTTCATGCTTCAGAATTAATTTTTCAACATCCTAATGGAGAAGAAATACATGTTATAAGCTCTATCCCTAAAAAATTAATTTCTGAATTGAATAGGAAATCGCTATAACTCATCATCACCAATTAAGTAAGCAGGTATTTTTTGTACTATTTTACTACCCTCGGGTGCATCTATTAATTCTTCCATTATTATAGAACTATCATTCAATAAAGACTCATCTAAAGCAACCAATCTTAAAGATAGTCGCCATCTTTTAATAATCTCATAGATTACAGTTATTATCAATAAAGAAATTACAATAAATGAACAGATCCAGCCAATAGTATCTTGATCAACCATCATTATCTCTCTCAATTAGTGCATTCCAACTTTCCTTTGCATACATTTTTGCAGATGAGACGGGGTCTTCCGCACCATGTATCCCTGAACCAACAATAACGCCATCAGAACCGCTCAAGACAGCATCATATGGATGCCCATATCTCTGCCCTAATTCTCCTTCCCCGGTCGCTAAATTAACACCAGGAGTCCATATTAATTGATTATCTCCAACTTCTTTTCTGAGTAAACTTATTTCTTCTGGAGAACTACCGTTACCAATGTATCCAACTACGTGGGGCGAACCTCTACCAGTTTTTATCGTCTCTTCAGTATATTTTTTTGTAAGCATATTCCCTCTACTTGACATCTGAGCAAGTAAAAATACACCTCCAATCCTCTGCACATCTTCCCACCCCGCACCGATACCATCTACAATATCCGGGCCTGAAATACGATGTGCAGTAACTAAATCTGCCCACGATCTAATATCATAAATACCACCCATTTGTGTTTGTGTTATTTTACCAATATCAGCGAATTTTCTATCTTCAAACAGTAATAAATCATGTTTTTTAGCACAATTGACAACCTTTCCCCACTCCTTGATATCGAAATCTTCTACCATGTCGACATGTGTTTTCAGAGCAGATATATATGGGCCAACCAATTCAATTAGACTGACAAGAGAACTAATAGTTTTCAAATCAGCAGCTAAAACAACTAATGATTGCTTTTTTGTAGCAATTTCCATGAAACGATGTGAAAGAGGATTGGCACAATTTTTCCATCTAGCGCCCCACACCTCCTCTCCTCTCATCATATTGACTAGTTAACGATTATACATCAAGTCTTTCATCATTCTTCTCTCAAATAAGGGCATATTATCAATCCATTGATTAATAAGATATATTTTCGCTTAATACATGGTTCTCTATACTCCTGGAAATACATCAGGTTATCCTAGTGAAAAAATTAAGTCAGGTATCCGATTTTATTTTTTGGGAGGAGCAGAAGAAGTAGGAAATGTTGGCTGTATAATAGAAGATAATACTGGTACTAGATTATTAATTGATTATGGCATGGCTCCAACTAGGCCACCAAGATATCCATCAGAAAGTCCCCCAGTATCTGACGCCATAATCACTCATAGCCATATAGACCATATTGGAATGGCTCCTTGGCTTGTTGGAGCACATGGAACTACATTACATGGAACAGCCTTGACGGCAAAAGTCTCAGAAATAATGTGGAGAGATACTTACAAAGTTTCTTCAATAGAAAAATATCCCCTTTCTTGGGATAAAAGGGATCTAGACTTGGCCCTAGATTCATGGAAAACACATAAAATTGGCGAATCATTCAAGATAGGGGAATGGGATTGCAAATTCCATTTAGCAGGACATATGCCAGGAGCAGTTATGGTAGAAATAAATACTCCATCCGCAAGAATACTTTGGACAGGAGATATCGATACACGCAATAGCCCTAATGTAATAGGGGCAAGCCCAATAAGTTGTGATATATTATGCTTAGAAGGAACTTATGGAGCCCGAACACACCCCAATAGATCGGATGAAGAACAAAGATTCGTCGAGAGAGTAGAAGAAGTCGTCAACAGAGGGGGAGTTGCATTAGTGCCCGCTTTTGCTTCTGGTAGAGGCCAAGATATTCTTCGTATATTGAAACGAGATGCCCCACACCTCAACGTCCATTTCGATGGTATGGGGACAAGACTGACCAAAGATTGGTTATTATTCCCTGAATATAATAATAATTTTAAGGAACTTATGAAAACTTGGAAATGGGTAAAGAGAGTTTATGGAAAAAGTGATAGGAAAAAAGCCCTAAATGCTGATGTAATTGTTACTACCAGCGGAATGTTAGATGGAGGTCCAGCCCTGTGGTATCTTAACCGTTTAAATTCTAATAAATCTAATGCAATTTTACTAACAGGCTATCAGGCCGAAGGATCAGGCGGAAGATTATTGCTCGATGAAGGACAACTTTCAATATATGGAAAAATGACAAAAATAAATTTAGAAATAAATCAATATGCTCTTTCTAATCATGCAGATGGCCCTTCATTAGTAAAATTCGCAAAGGACTGTTCGCCTAAAGAAATAATATTATTCCATGCGCCCGATGAGGGAATTTCATCTCTTCAAAATGAATTAGATGGTGAATTTAACGTATTTTTGCCTCAAAATAATAAACCCCTATTTTTGAATCTATAACCCTTTAAAATTACATTTCAGTAGGGAAGTTCATATGCCGTCTGTCATAGCAGATACACTAGGTGAGTCCAGACTCACCAGTATATTTGGATTTAGGTGAAATAATGAGTGAATTAGAAAAAATGATGGATGAAAGATTTGGATTAACTGATGCCGGAGTGACGTGGCAAAGTGAAATGAGAGCGGGATTGACTACTTTCATGACTATGGCGTATATTCTATTGGTAAACCCAGCCATGTTAAGTGGAACTGGAATGCCTTTTGACGACGTTTTGTTTGCAACGGCAATGGCGGCCTTTATTGGCTGTACTGTAATGGCTCTTTGGGCCAATTTACCATTTGCTTTAGCACCTGGAATGGGTCTTAATGCTTATTTTGCATTCACTGTTGTAATGGAAATGGGAATTCCATGGGAAGTAGCCCTAGCAGCCGTATTTGTAGAAGGATTAATTTTCTTAGTAATCTCTCTTCCTCAAGTAGGTTGGAGAACCAAAATGATAAATTCAATACCTCAAGATTTGAAGATAGCAACAGGTGCCGGAATTGGAATGTTCTTAGCAATCATAGGTCTAGAAGAAACTGGAATAATAGTAAATAATGGCGTAACATTGGTAGGATTAGATGATACAGCTTCTTGGACACACACCTCAGGAGAACTTTGGGCGCTTGTTGGAATAGTGGCTATAGCAGCAATGATGGCAAAGAAAATCCCAGGATCGATAGTTTGGGGTATTCTTGGTATATCTGTAATTGGTTGGCTTCTAGGAGTTTCAGATCCTTACAATATGCTAGGTAACGCAGATCCGACATACACTTTCTACGAGGGGGCTTTGTTTGCATCAAACGTCGACACTACTCCGATGGAGACAATAGGATTTGCTACATATACAGGCGTAGACTTCACCGTTTTCCATGCACCAGCAGGCTGGGGTAGTCCAGAGGCCACAGCACCAAAGCTTGGAGATATCTTTGGTTTTACCGGATTACCTGAAGAAACATTATTTGGATTTATAGATGGATTTGGAGATTTAGATGCTATAGGTGTTGAAGGCGAGGATGGATATAGAGCCGCATACACATGGTCTCTAGGAGATTTCTTACTAGTAATGATAACTTTCTTGTTCGTAGATATATTTGATACAGCAGGGACTCTTTACTCAGTTGGAAGAGCTGCTGGATATGTTGATGATAATGACGAATTGCAAAACTCTGATGAAGCATTCATCTCAGATGCTGCAGCAACTCTAGTGGGTGCTATGACCGGAACTAGTACAACAACAACATACATTGAATCTGCAGCAGGTGTAGAAGAAGGTGGGAAAACAGGTTTAGTTGCACTAACATGTGGTGTGTTATTCCTTTCCGGATTATTCCTTTCCGGATTATTCCAAGCAATACCAACATATGCAGCTGCTTGTGCTTTAATAATCGTAGGATCATTGATGATGCGTCAGGCTGCTGATATCGATTGGTCCGATCTTGAAGTAGCTATTCCAGCGTTTATAACTATGATTTTGATGCCTTTTGCGTATTCAATAGCAGCAGGTATTGCATGGGGAATAATAGCATACGTTTTAGTAAAAGTAGTTGCAGGTAAATATCAAGAAGTGAACGCAGTAATGGGCGTTTTATTCGTATTAATGGTAATGTTTTATCTGGGCCCAGGAGATCAAACAACGTTTGAATATCTATTCAGCAATCTTTGATACTGATACATAAATTGAGTACCACAGTTTATTTAATTTAGACTGTGGTACTCTCTATATCCTGGTGTGGTTTTTTTGGCAGATAGTCTTTTACAAGAACTGAAAAATACAATAAGAATTGTACCAGATTTCCCAATGAAAGGGATCTTGTTTAGAGACATCACTCCTATACTATCCGATAGCCTACTTCTTACAGAAATGATGGAAAGGATTGTAAAAGACATTAAAAATTTAAATTGGATTCCAGATGTTATAGTAGGACCAGAAGCTAGAGGTTTTATTTTTGGTCCATTATTATCAACCAGACTCAAAAATAGTTTTGTGCCTGTGAGAAAACCTGGAAAACTACCTTCTAAAACCATTAAAATAGATTATACACTTGAATATGGGTCCGACAGTTTAGAAGTTCATGAAGATGCAATATCTCCTGGACAAAAGATTTT
>Ga0315330_10000299_pt1 | contig 29093 bp, 25 predicted proteins | sample M140m34915metaG_FD_203453 | JGI IMG/M metagenome (GOLD analysis project Ga0315330, IMG submission 203453) | Ammonia-oxidizing marine archaeal communities from Monterey Bay, California, United States - M1 40m 34915 | ecosystem: Environmental > Aquatic > Marine > Intertidal zone | place: USA...
AATCATTATCTTCTCCTCCGCTATCGTCTAATTTTGGCCATTCTGTAAAACCTTCATCAAATGGGATAGATTTCAGAATATCTTTTGGTGATAAAATTTCAACAGTATTATCTCTTAATACTTCAGCTATTACTGCTTCATTTTCTATAGGGTCTAATGAGCATGTTGAGTAAACTATCCTACCTCCTGGTTTGGTTAAATTAATGGCCTTTCTTAACAACCCTACTTGTAAATTATGTAATGATTGCCCTCCAGATGGCAACCATTTCTTCCAAACTTCCGGATTCTTCCTTGTTGTTCCTGACCCAGTACAAGGAACATCAACTAAAATCTTATCAAAACCAGGATTCAGTATTTTGGGAATATGTCTACCATCGTGCTGTATAATCATAGACGTTTTATTACCATGTCTTTGTATGTTTGATACAAGAGTATTTATTCTATTATTTGCGATTTCATTTGCAATCACTAATCCTCTATTTTGTAAATTTTCTGCAATCTGAGTTGTTTTAGAACCTGGCGAAGAACACATGTCTAGTACAATTTCTCCAGGTTTTATCTCAAGTGCAATAGTTGGTATCATTGAAACAGCCTCCTGTCTTGTAATTCTTCCAGTTCTATGTAAGGAAGAAATAATAGATTTCACCTCTCCTTCTGCTTTTCCTCTTTCAAAGGGTAGAGTCCAAGCACTTCCTTGAGTATCTCTAAACCATTCAATTTTTTTAGCACCAATATTTAGTAACCATTCTTCGACCCATTTCCATTCCTTTCTTAGATGATTTACTCTAACCGTCTCTGGTAATCTATTTACAGATTTAGAAAACCATAATTCTGAATCATCTCTCCAATTACTTACAGCATTCAGTAAAATACTATTTTTACCCAGTTCATTCCAGTACTCCTGGGATATAGCCATAGCGTTCGCACTATCTATCTATCAAATAATTAATCCTTTTTGAGAATTTTTTCATCATAGTATTTTCGGCATTATAGAGTATTTTTTACATAAAATATTATACCATCGATAAAATCCTCAAGCATTACGACTTAGTGTCGTAAGGGGGATGGATAGTATGAGGTTGAGCAGGCGAATAGCAAAGAATAGTGAAAAATCAGTTAAGACAGACATATATGGGGCAACAAAAAAATTAGTTGAATTAGTTGAAAGAGCACGTAATAATTCTTCAGAACAAGGTCCATTAATACCACTAGAAGCTCTTGTTACAGTAGAAAATGATGAATGGATATGGAAAAAAGTAGATCGTAAAGTTTTGAAAAATTTAAGTCACAGATTGGTTCTTCAAAATTCGAATGGCTATCGTCGAGAAATTCTTATGACATCAAACATGGATAATGCAATGGATGCCGCTTCCATTATCGTCGATCTTGATGGTGGTTGCGTTTTAATTGAAACTTTAGAGCCTTGATACTATTTTCTGCTTCTTACTCTCGTGGCCTTGAAATAGTCAATGGGGGTGCGGAATTCAATGGCAAAGGAGAAGAAGGGCAGTGGAATCCAGCAAGCAGCTGGTTTAATTCGTTACTTTGATGAAGAATCTGAAGATGCTATACAAATATCAAAAGGTACAATTTACTTCGCATGTATTTCTTTTTCCCTGATAATTTATCTAGCACAGCATGGAGTATGGTCATGGATGTACCGTGCTTTTGGGTTTTAATCTTCATCAAATAATATGTTAGTGGTTAATAATTCAGTTTTAGGATCTGCTTGAATAATCGAATTAGATGCTCTGCTTAATGCTCTTTCAACCGCAGGAGCATTTCTGTCAGACAATGCAGTTCTAGCTTCTTCTAAAGCCAAATCTGCAGATCTTAGTAATTCTACTGCATTTTCATTAACACCTCTTAATTTTCTTACCTTATCTTCTAGCCTAAGTATCTGTTCATTCATTTCATTTTTAGCACGCTGGATTAATGTATTCCACATTTCGAAGTGTTCTGATATTTTCAATCTCGTGACCCTTTCAAATGATTTTATTCTGACTGCTTCCCAAGGATTTCTTCCCAATGTTGATACCATGTCATGTACACATCTAGATCTTACAGATAACGGACCTTCAATCTCTATTTTATTATAAAAACAACGAGAAAATAATCCAAAACCCCAATAGTGACTACTAGTTATTTTGATGTTTAATTCATTTGATTTACATGTTAGTTCCCATCTTTGCTCATCCCAATTGGGCTCATCGGTAAATATAGGAGTTTCATGAGAACCTAGTGAATGCAACATCGCCTTTGCTACGTCTCCAAGAAACACTTTCCTATCTTTTCTTGATTTACCTAAAACTTCAAGAAAACCATCTTTATTTATTCCCATTCTAGGTTTACCATGAATGACTTGTGCAAATAATACTGATCTATGTTCATTCTCAAAAGATTGAGTATTCCCCTTCGGTTTTGAGACATCCACGTTTGTCTGCCAATGTCATTTAGATTGAACATTGTGTATACATGATCTCTATATTTTGATTATTCTGTTGAAATTATTTGCACTTCGTGACTCTCTATCTCTTCTTCTGAATAAAATTCTTCCATCAACGGAATTTGTTTTTGTGCTCTATGATATATTTCACGTAATGTTTGATCTCCAATTTCTAGATAAACTCTTGTTGTAGCGATACTTGCATGACCTAACAATCTCTGTATTGTAACTAAATCAGCCCCTCTTTCCAATAAACCTGTGGCAAATGTGTGTCTCAAGGTATGAGGGCTGACACGACTTTTTGGGATATCAGCTGCATCTGCTAATCTATCAATTATTTTCTGGACTGAACGTGGATTCATTCTGTTACCTCTGCTTGATAAGAATAAGGACCGACTATCTTCAGATTTTTTACATAACTCAAGTCGACTTTTACGCATTGGCTTCCATGCCTCTATTGCAACGACTGTTGAATTAGTAAAAAGTACCGTCCTATCCTTTTCTCCCTTTCCTCCAATTACTAGTGCCGATAAATCATCAAAATCAATATCATCCAAATCCAAACCACACAATTCAGACACTCTTAAACCAGTATCTAGCATTATTGTTACAATGGGTGAAGCTAGACAATCTTCAGATTGTTTTGCAGCTAAAAGTATTTTTTTTAGTTCTGATTTTCCTAATGTTTTGGGTAATGAACGACTCCTGGAAGGTCTTTGTACCCAATCTGGTATTGAATGCCCAATCCATTTTAATAAATGTGATATTCCAGCAATTCTAGCATTAATTGTTGAAGGCCTTAATTTACTAATTTCATTTAACCATGCATCAATCCTGCCATTATCAGGATTACAGAATAAATGAAATTTTTCTACACTAATATTCTGTGATTTTTCCCAAACTTTTTGTGATTCATTTGGCAATCTTGTTTTCGTGAAGGTTTTTATTGAAACAATATATGATCTAATCGTATGCTCACTCTTTTTTTCTGTTCTTAGTTGCTGTAACCAACATTCAAACCAAGGTAAATCAGATATGCGCATCATACGAAGAGGTAATTTAGATTTGATTTCTTTAATGCCTCTATCTTCTGACAATAGATTAACATCTATTCCTTTAGAAAATACAGCATCACGCTCCCTCATATTCTCGCCTCCCGTCGTAAACGACGTATGCATCCCTGTTCTAACGAACAATCCGGAGGAGGCCTATGCTGTATTGAATGCTTCTCTGAAAATGTACTCTTACAACACTATTTTCAAACTATTTTTTTTTATCCAAAGAAGCATATTGTTAGTATACACCTGTTTCTTGATCTCTTTTATTTCCTTCTTTTATACTATTTACTTCTTTTTTAGTAATATTTTTTTGATATTTTAAATTAAGATATTTTGCAACTTCTCCTGCAATATTCACTCCTGTTGAAGTTTCTATTCCTTCTAAACCAGGACTAGAATTTACCTCTAAAATCAGTGGACCTCTACTTGATAATAACATATCCACTCCAGCCAGATCGAGTCCCATTGCCGATGCAGCAAGACAAGCAATTTTCTTTTGCTCATCATTAATCTCTATTTTTTGAACAGAACCGCCCAAATGAAAATTAGAACGAAACTCTGATCCATTGGCCTTTCTTTTCATTGATGCCACTACTTCTCCACCAACAACTAATACTCGAATATCTTGGCCATGTGATTCTTTGATATATTCTTGTACTAAAGGGCGCATATTCCTTTCCAACATCTGATATACCAATTGTCTCGCTTGTTGATCGGATTTAGCTAAAAATACACCATAGCCATGAGTGCCCTCTGTTGATTTAATCACACATGGCGTTCCTCCTACTCTGCTTACTGCTCTAGCGGTGTCTTTCCATGATCCTACATGAGCAGTTATAGGAACAGGAATTTCATTATCGGACATTAATTGACAGGCTAGTAATTTATCTCTACTTTGAGTAATTCCTATGCTTTTATTCAAAACTATAGTACCTTCTCTTTCAAATTGTCTGACTATGGCAACTCCTCTGCGAGTTATTGAGTAACCGATTCTCGGTATTACCGCTTCACATTCAACAGGCCATCCCCGATTGAAAATTTTCCCTCCATCTCGGTCAACAACAATTGTTAAGGCTAGAGGATCTAAGACTTTAACATCCCAGCCACATTTCTCTGCTTCTTCATATAATCTCTTTGTACTATACAATTCTGGCCCTCTAGATAGTATTACTAGTCGGGGCTTCATAGTTTTCCCAACAAAAACCCCTTCTTGAGTTCTTTGCCCGGAATATTATTTTAACTCCATTACTAGTACTTTATTGACGCCTTTAAACAAAGAGATTGAAAAACCGCACTCACGACTCAAGTATAAGAATGTCCAAAGATGACCATGATTTAATCGATGAAGAAACCCTCTCTAACATGACAGTTGTAGATTTGAGAGAGATGTGCAAAAATCTTCAATTAATGGTTTCTGGAAATAAATCTAAATTAATTGAAAGAATAATAGAATCCAAAGGCTTAGAAAAACCGGAAAAAGAATTAGAAATCGAACAAGTATTATTGTTAGAAGATGACGAGGAAGAAACAATAGTCAAACAAAATAATATTGGAGATGCAGTAGATAAATTAATTTCAAAAACAATACAATCTAATGATAATACTGAAAACAATAGTCCTACTTTGAATTTATTAGACAAAGAGGAAGGCAATGCAATACTCGAAGCAGAAATATTTGTAGAAGAAAATTCTGAAAACAAAATATATGAAAGAGCAGAAAAAGACACTAAAGAAGATTCAGCATCAATGGTGATAACTTTACCGTCATTTAGAAATATTAATTTTAACTCTAAGGCTATAGGTGCAATTTTTGCAATAATTCTTTTACTAGGTGCAACAGTATTTTTTGTATTAAATAATGATAATTCATTTTCTGCAAAGCCTCTAAACTATGGTGATGAAATGAATTTTAATGTTGAGGAGGCAAGAATATCAATAGTCGGGGATGATATGGTTCAGATATTTCGTGATTCTTCAGGAGGAATATTGGATGATGCTTGTGGAGAATTACAGATAAATATGTTAGGAGAAGGTAAAGTTTCAGTATCAAAGGATGAACAAATATCTACTGATAGTCTTGGTCGTTCGGGTTTTTATACTGCTGAAAAAACAATAGAACACGATTTAGTTGTAGATTTTGAGGGCAAAACTTGGAGAGATATCAATGACTGTGGTAATCTTGGCTGGTCTATGGCAAATAATATACTTGAAATGAATTCCAAATCTTGGACAGAATTAGCAGATAGAGATCTAAAAAGAACTAATACTGATATATCATTTATCGACATAGAGAGTGAAGAGGCCAATTTACAAATAGTTACATATGGCTTAGAAGGATTAGGTGATTTAGATCTTCTTCTTCCAATACTTACCTTCCCTCTCAAACCAATTGAATTAAATTCATTTTTTGGAGATAGGACTCTTTCTGAAGGATCTACCTCTAAGAATGACCAAGATTGGAACTCTGACTGGGAATGGACTGTTGGTTCAGAAATAAATAGTAAAAATCATGGGCTTGTCTACCCTATAACTATTCATCATACAGAAATCGGTAGATGCATCGGGCATGCCAATATACAAATTGAAGTTAAAGCAAATAATCCTTGGCCTGTAAACCAAGAAGTAGACATTTTAATTGACAAAACCTCTTCTGACTCTGATTGTAATTTCTTATTAAGTTCAGCAGCAGAAACAATATTGCCGGATGGTCGACTTACTATAAGATTAGTAATGGGAGAAACTAGTACTTCACTTGGAAAGACTCCAATTGAGTGGGGTAAAGAATACTTAAAACCAGAAACTGGAGAAGATCAACCAAGAACTTCTGATAAGAGAAAGTGGACTAGTTCTATGCCGGACGAATCTGAGATTCGTATATTTGATTTAGAAACCGCTAAAGAGTGCTTAATGAATAATCATTCTACTTCTGATGCAGCTCTTGCAATTATTGATGGAGGATATTTATGGCAATCATATTGGAAACATTCTGATGATTCTACTAATCCAGAATGGAATATTTCATGGGTTGATCCGGATGATAATTCAGGTTGGCTAATATTGAATGGCAATAGTCCATCAAATTGTAAAATAAAAAGTAGCGGCAATAATGACGAAGGAGAAATAATATGGAACAATAAAGCCATTCCCGATACTCCATCTCTTAATCTATTAGAGCAAAGGATATTAGATTCTGACAGATATCCTGATTTATATCCATTCATTGCATCTAATCAAAATTCATGGGATTCCGGTGTTGAAATAGGGTATAGGTTATCAGTTTCAGATGACAATGATTTACTAAGTATTATACCAGTAAATTTAGGAGAAGGACAAGTATCGATAATCGGTTCAAAGAGTTGGACTGAGTCTGGCAAGAACCACTCAAATTATTTTATCATGAATGGCGAAACAGGAGAGATGATAGCTTGGTATCACTTAGATGACTAATGGAAATTAATTAATCCCTGCAATTCAATATATTTTTTCTTTTTTTCTCCGGCATATTCAACTGTCTAACAATATCCGTCTATAACGTGACTGAACTCAGAGATAAGCACCCTCTTCCTGATGTAGATGCAGCATCTCTCATAATGGATGTTGAGTTTACAGAGACAGAAGAAGAAATCGATGTTCCAATTCTGGATTCTTTCGAAGAAGTTCAAACATCAAAAAAATATGGAGCAGTAGAACTACCAAAATCATTGACCACTCCTCAAGGAAGAGCAAGGATAGTCACAGTAATTAATCAAAAAGGTGGAGTTGGGAAAACAACTACTGTAATCAATATCGCGGCCCAATTGGCTTTACGTGGATACAATATTTTGGTTATTGACGCCGATTCACAAGGAAATTGTGCCACTGGTCTTGGTGTCGATAAAAGTAAGGTCCGTGAAACAACTAGAGATTTGATACTGAATCCTGAATCTGCAATCAGTGCTCGTCACGCAACTGCTGTCGATAAACTACATTTAATTGTAGGTGATAAGAATTTAATTGGTTTAGAACAAGAAATGCTTAGGCAATTAGGTAGAGAAAAACGTTTGACTGAGGCACTAGAACCTTTACTACCTCATTATGATATCATCTTAATAGACACACCTCCATCATTAGGGCTTGTTACAATAAATGCTCTAGTGGCTAGTGATGGATTAATCATTCCTGTACAAACGGAATATTTTGCTTTAGAAGGTCTGGCTTTACTGTCTGGTACTGTAAGAGAAGTAAGAAATTTATTGAATCCCAGGCTTGGTGTTGATGGAGTCTTACTGACCATGCATTCTAAAACAACTTTGAATGAACAAGTTGCAAATGAAATCATCGATTATTTCCCTGAATTGATTGTGAAGCCTGCAGTTAGAAGAAACATCAAATTAGCTGAAGCACCAAGTCATGGAATACCAATCCATTTGTATGATCCCAGAAGTGCCGGTGGTCAAGATTACCAAGAAGTAGCATCAGTTTTATCTCGTCGTTGGAGCTTAAGTTAGATGAAAAAAAGTGGATTAGGTAGAGGTTTGGATTCTATGACAAATCTCGCTGAAGATGGCCCCGATCTTTCGAGATTTGTTACAAGTAGTGATGAAAAAAAACCTCTTGATTCTCCAGGAATTGCTATACTCTGGATGATTTTTGGTAGTGTTTGTTTTGGTACTATGAATGCTCTTGTTAAATGGACATCTGTGGATGCAGATGTTTGGATGATAATTTTTATGAGGTCCTTGGTAATTGCAATTATTGTTGCATTATATGCAAAAACCTATTCAATAAATTTGAAGCCAAACGACAGCAAAACTATGTTTTTAAGATGTTTAGTAGGATTAATTGCCATGATTCTATATTTTACAGCTTTATCTAGAATACCTATTGGACAGGCGGTTACCTTACAATATACAGCGCCACTATTTGTCGCTTTACTATCAGGTACAATAATCAGAGAGAAAGTTCCCAAATCAGTTCTATTACTATTAATTACATCTTTTATTGGAATAATACTTGTAATTTCTCCTAGCACAGGTAACTTAGAACCAGATGCTTTACTTGCTTTAGGTTCTGGTTTTTTTGCTGCTCTTGCATATATCTATGTTAGAAAACTACGTCATACTGATTCACCTTCTTCAGTTGTTTTTTGGTTTGCTACCTTTTCTATATTGGGCAGTATCATTCAAGCAGTACCAGATTTATCGTCACTTAGATTAGAAACGATCGCTGCACTAATAGGCATTGGAATCGGTGCAGGAGGAGGACAAGTCGGAATAACTATGGCTTATCATAAAGCAAATGCAGCATGGGTGAGTGCATTTTCTTACCTAACTGTTATTATAGCTACATCTTATGGATATTTAATTTTTGATGAAAATTTGACTACTACAAATATTTTTGGAGGTATTTTGATAATTGCTTCTGGTATTTTGTTAGTATTTATACCTCCTTTAGAAAAAGATTAATTTCAAATTTTTTTAACTAGAAAACTTTTTTGATAAAAATAAAAATAAAACAGCAAACACTGCCATAATAGATGCTATTCTAGAATATGTATTAATTTTCGATTCACTCTTTACGGAGTTACAAGAGTCATCTATTCCTCCCCATTTCTCGCCATCAAACCAACAACTAGACCAAACCTTCCAACCAAACCCACTTTGTGGAAAACTCTCTTCATCACCATCGCTCCAATTCATTTTAAAACGCCAATTAATATAACTTGCATCTTCATCTATATCTATAGAACCAATCAACTTCTTACTATCTTCTGTAAGCCATTCATCATTATTTTCTGGAGGATAGCACACTCCAGTATTTATACAAATTTGAGTTACCCATACTACTTTTGTTTCATTTTCAGATGCTTGTGAATCCAACTCTATTTCAATTTGAAAAGATTTTGACGCTTCCACATATTCTTGATAATTTATATCTACTAAGCCAGTACCCTCAAGACTCATTTGTTCATTTATTCCTCCCGCACCGGAGACACTAGATAAAAAAATTAGCAAAATACCAGATGCCACTAGTAGACGCATATTACTCGTACCTCTATAAAACACATTAATACTATTGACTCACGTTTCCAATTCCCATAATTCATCCCCAATCCAATGAATTGTTTCTGCAGCTTTACCTTTTTTCATTTTAATCATTTCTTCCCCATCTACAATTGCAATACCAATGGCAAGTGGTTTACCATGTTCTTCGTCTTTTATCCACATTAAGTCACCAGATTTTATTGAAATATCTGTAAGATGGATTCCGGCGCCCATACAATCTGCACCATTTAGTAAAAATGGTATTGCCCCATGATCTACAGCAGCCCACTTAATTTCAGGTAGCCAATACAAAATCCCTCTAATTGTTGGAAACCATAATTTACCATTTTTTGTATCTACTTGAAATGCTAATATTTTCCTATCTACTAGCAATATATCTTTATCATCAAAATTTCCTTTTTCTAAAAATTTATCAGATATCTGAATATCTTCACCAATCATTACTGATATTTCATTGATTATATTTTTTACTTGTTTATATCTAACCGGAGTTCGCCGCCTTAACTTCTTCTCGCTCACACCACTCCGTCTAAATACTACAAAATAACATATCTTATCTGAATTAGAAAAATGTGACTTTTGCCAATCCTTTGAAATAAGGGGGGACGGTCGGCGGAGGGATGGCAAAGTGGCATGGCATATCTCGTCGTAAACCAAGTGGGGGTCGATTAAAGCGCCCCAGTCGTTATAGAGGAAAGCGTAAAACAGAGATTTCAAGTGAAAATCAATTCGCCTTTGTAGGTGACAAAGATGCTCGAAAATTATATCGAAAAACTGCTGGTTCACAGACAGTTAGAGTACTTTCTATAAAAAATATTAATGTAAATAAGCCTAAAGAAGGTAAAACAGTACGAGCAAAAATTACTAATGTAGTCAGAAATGATGCTGATACAAACTACGTCCGTCGTAATATTGTTACTAAGGGCGCAATAGTCGAAACTGATATTGGCCAGGTTAGAGTAACTAGTCGTCCAGGAATGCATGGAGTAGTTAGTGGCATTCTTCTTGAATAACAGTATGCACGAAGAACTCAAATTAGTACACTCATAGGATGTGCTTAGTAGTATGACTCGCGACTCAACAAAAATGAAAATTTGGACTCGTTACTTCGATTCTAAATTGTCTCGATCAGAAGGTAGAAGAGTACCAAAAGAGGCCAGTATCCCAAATCCTTCTCTTGAAGCGATAATATGGGCAAGTAGAGATGCAGGAATAAGTAAAATGAAGAGAGAAGAAAACTTGTCTCATCCTTCTAGGCCATATTCAAAGGAAGGAATGCTAATATTATCATCTAAAGATGCATTACAAGCAACAAGAGCCGAAAGTAAAGAAGGAGTTTTACAATCTATAGGACTAAGACTTAGAAAGAATTTCAATGAAGCAAAAAATGATCAAAATAAGAGTGAGAATAAGAAAACCTCCAACTCTAGACAGAAATTCTCACAACGAAAATCATTCAAGAATAAATCAAAATCCTCTAACCGTAGAAGTAAATTTGGACGTTAAATATCTAGTTCTAATAACCAATCAAATGTATCCGGAGATCTTTTTTCTTGGATTGCAACCAATGAGTCATAAATCTCTCTCGTTATATTCCCCACTCCTCCATTGCAATACTCAACAACTCTATCTCCATGTTTTATAGATCCAATAGATGAGACAACTGCTGCAGTACCTGCACAGAAACATTCATCCGCCTCAAGCGCATATTCAACATCTATTTTTTCTTCTCTAACTTCATAACCCTTTGATCTAGCTATCTCTATTATTGACAATCTTGTTATGCCTCCAAGAATAGTTCCTGTTAACTCGGGTGTTGAAATTATTCTGTCTTTAATACAAAAAAAGTTAGCTGCACCTACTTCCTCTATGTATCTATTTTTAACTGCATCAAGATAGATTATTTCTGCAAAACCTTCTCCCTTTGCCATCTTAGAAGGAACCATTCCTGGTGCATAGTTCCCAATTGCTTTCACGCCTCCAGAACCTCCCGGTGCAGCCCTGTGGTGTTCTTCAGAAATTTTTAATGAAGTAGGCTCTAAACCTCCTTTGAAATAGGGTCCCACTGGAGAAACATAAACTAAAAATGTATATTCAGGTGCAGGGGCAACTCCTAAAATCGCTCCACTTCCCATTAGAAGTGGTCGAATGTAAAGTGTACCTTTTCCTATAGGAGGTATCCATCTTGCATTTTCTTTCACTGTTCTAATGACTGCATCAAGGAACATATCTTCAGGAACTTCTGGCATACCTAACCTTCGAGCCCCCTTTTGCATCCTTTTGGCATTTTCTTCAGGGCGAAATAGTACTACACTACCATCCACAGTCCTGTATGCCTTCATCCCTTCAAACAATCCTTGGCCGTAGTTCAAAACCCCAGCAGCAGGTGATATATTCAAATTTTGAAAATCTTGAATTTTACCTTCTGACCATTCTCCATCTTTTTTACATGTTGAAATATACATTTTGTCAGTTTCTCTAAAACTGAATGTCATGTTTTCCCAATCAATGTTTGTGATATCTTTTCCCATGTACTGGCCTACTCCATTATACATCACGGAAAGGAGTAACCTTTCAATAATTCCTATCAATATCTCTCAATATCAACTCTTGATTATCTGATTAATACATTTAATACATCTCAGGTACTCCCTTTAATGAAGCGTAACCATGATGTGGGAAGAAGAGATGTGTATTATCTCTGGAGATAATCGTAGTTGGCAACATGACAACTTACCAAAAACAGTAATTGAGTTATGGTGTAGGGCTAAATCTGGCCATTCTGTCTTGGTATTGGTTAATGGACTACGGCCCTATTTAGAAATATTTGATCCAAATACACAACCGGATTCTCCTATGCCAATACTCTCATTGGATACAGTTGAAGAGATGAAAGAAGTAGATGGTTCATTAGAATTAGTTGGAGAGAAATTATTCGAAGGAGAAATGAAAAAATTTTGGAGAGTTTTTGTTTGTGAAACATGGTCGGTACCAAAATTACGAGAAAAAATCAAGAAATTAGGATGGGGAGTAACTAGTGCCGACATCAATTTTGCTCAACGACTATTACTTGATTGTGATATTGGACCTCATGTAAATATCACAGGAAATGTCTTGTGGGCGGGTGAAAGATCTCCAGATGAGGCAAAAAATGAAAATAACACCAATCTCAAGTTGGCAGAAGAAAATATCAACAAAGTTGGAGGCGCAGGAATTTATCCTGTTGATATGATTATTTCATGTACTCCGGAATCTTTGACAAGAACTTCACCTTTTCCCACACCCTTTGTTACTTTTTCCTTTGATTTAGAAACTAGTATTAAAAATAATAAGATTCTTTGTGCTGCAGCTGTTATACAAAGAAATAATGATAGATCAGAACACACATTTACAGGTGATGAAAAGAGTATTATGGAAGGCCTCACCAATCTCATTAGAGAAGAAGATCCAGATATTATTACCGGATATAACATAGATAACTTTGATTTACCTAGAATGAAGGAACGTTCTGAAGCAATATACGGCAAAAAGAAAATGAAACTATCAGAATTAAATGGATGGGGAAGAGTTCCATTAATTGAAAATGAAACAAAAAGATTACTGCCTGAAAGAAGACAGAATAGGGTTTGGCGAATTCCTGGGCGAATACCTCTTGATGCTTGGTGGCAAGCACGTCAAACACTGAGACCACAAAGAGAGTCACTGAGATATGTATCTCAATTATTATGGCCAGAGGATGATGAAATGCATAAGTTAGACATAGATTCGAGTCAAATGGATCGTGAATGGGAAGAGCGACCTGAAGAGGTACTGGAATATTGTGTTAGAGACACAATAATCCCTATAGACATCCTAAATAAACTTCAATCAATAGGCCGCAAAGAAGCATTAGCCTCTGTTTCTATGACAACTGTAGATATTGCAGCAACTGCAACTACTAGTTGGTGGATAGATTCACTTGTAATTAGGTTAGCCGATAGATCTGGTATTGCAATTCCAATGACTAAATCTGGACCAAGGAGAAGTGACCAAATTGCGGGCGGATATGTGCATGAAGTGGAAGCAGGAATGAGGCCATGGATAGCAGTATTGGATTTTAAATCGATGTATCCTTCAATAATGATTTCAAATAATATTTGTTCTACGACCTTGGTTAGAAATGAAGAGGATTACTCGGAATCAGATAATATTTCTCCAACTACACAAACTAGATACATTTCAAGCATTGTTAGAAAAGGATTAGTTCCACAATTATTAGAACATCTAATGACTAGTCGAGATATCCATAAAGAAGCTTTCAAAAAAGCCAATGAAGAAGGTAATGAAGAACAAGCATTTTTACAAGATCAACTACAATATGCTGTTAAGATATTGATGAATTCCTTCTATGGCGTTTTTGCATCTAGTTTTTATCGTTTTACTGATCCAAAATTAGGTGCTAGTATAACTGAATGGGCTAGATATAACATTAAAGAAATAATAAGGCAATTAGATGATGAAGGTAAGCATGTTGTTTATTCTGATACTGATTCTATTTTTGTACAAGCCCCTGTTGATAATGAAGCACCAACTAGTAAACCACACTCTAATGAATCAAGTATTGATTTATGGAGAGATGCAAAAGCCACCACTCTTGATTTCGGAGAGAAATTAGCCTCTAGGTTCAGTAAGGAAGGTGCAGAATTAGAATTCGAAACAGCATTGTCAGCATTCTTCAGTCATGGCGCAAAAAAAAGATACGTCGGAAGAGTTGTTTGGCCACGTGAGGAATTACTAATTAGGGGTTATGAAGTAAGACGTACCGATTCATTTGAATTATTGAGAGAGACAATGACAGAAATGTTCGAATTGATACTTGATAACCAATCTTGGAATTCGGTTGAAATGACAAAAACTGTAATAGATGATGTAAAGAGTAAGAAGATTCCTGCATCTAAACTAGTAATAAGTAGGTCATGTAAGGGTAGATGGGATAATAAGAACAAACAATGGTCTTTCGATATGTATTCTAATGAAAATTTACCATATGTCCGTGCAGCCAAAAAAAGAATAAAACTCGGACTAAGTTTTACTCCTGGAATGAAAGTAGGATATATAGTAACAGACGCTTCTTCAAGTCCAATGAAAGTAGAACCATGGTTAGTTGATGAATTGGACTATCCTCCTCCGGATTATGACTCAGAATATTATGCAAAAAGATTAGCAAAAGCTCTTGGTCGCATAACTGAAGCTTTTAATTGGAGTGAAAAAGAACTTCTCTCAGGATCTAGACAACAATCATTATTTGATTTTTAAAATTGTATTTTTTATCGTACATCTGGCCGTTGGGTTAATTTTTGTTGAATGTTCGGGCGTTACATGATGAAGCACGTCCGACCTCTTGCGTTTTTGCTTATATTGGTATTAGTAGCTCCAATTTTCTCTGGTTGTACAGATTTATTTGATGATAATTCTCCTCCTACCGTTAATATGTCTATAGATCCATCTGGTACATTAAAAGCTGACCAATCTGCGACATTTAGTGCTGTAGGTACTTCTGATGCTGATGGAGACAGTCTTACTTTCAATTGGGAATTTGGTGATGGAAATACTGGACAAGGATTAACCACTAGTCACACTTACAAGACTCAAGGCGAATATTTAGTTAAATTACGAGTTTCAGATGGAACTCACGAAACAACAGTAACCAAGACTGTTAATGTGGTAAGTTCTGATGCTAGAGAGCCTAAAGCTGAGATATATCAAGAAAAACAAGAAGATTGTGAAGGAGAAGAACCTTCAAATTCTGTTAGAGGAATTCTGTATTGGGTATGTGAAGACGATAAAGACATTGAGGATAGGGACATAGAAGTGTCGATTACTGTAACATTAGACGGCTCTCCTTCTTGGGCAGGGTGTGATCCTGATAATTCAAATTGTTATGCTGAGGAATACCTAGTAAGTTACAAATGGGATTTAGATATACATTCAGATTCAGATGGTGATGGAGATCTTGAAAATGATGTCGATGCGACAGGTGAAATATATGAATGGAAAGATATCCCTTCAGGTGCTTATGAAATTAAATTAACCGTTGAAGACAACAATGGCTTTGTATCATCAGACGATTCGATGGTATATGTCAATTATAGAGGTGTATGGAATGATTTTGTATTAGGAAGAGTTGCCAACAATCCTCAAAGCGAAAATGCAGCCTGTGTTGATGAAGACTATCCTTGTGAATTAACTTGGTCATTCCCCTTGAATTATGAAGATCCCAAAGATAAAATAAGATATTATAGAGCAAAATTAACTTATCCCCAGAAAGACGATGATCAGCCAATTGGATCTATAGGGGATGATGATAATAAATTAGATATGTACTTGAAAAATGAAACAGATGAACCTGTTACAAATACCACTTCTCTTGGTAATGACAACAGAGATGCTGGAGATTGTAGTAGTGAGGACTATTGCGTTTGGGTACAGATTGGTGGTTCTACGGTCCGCTCATTTGAACCTGGTACTTGGACAATTGATGTAAAAAATGAAAAAACACACAACACAGATGTTAAACATATGGTTATTGAACTACAATATCGTTAATATCCCCTGATTGTATGATATACTGCTAAGATATCTTAAATTTTCTTATTAGGGAACGATTCATATACACCCCATTAGTCGGCGAGAATACATTAGAGGTGTATATAATGGGCTCACAATGGGAAGATAAGAAAAAAGATCACTTAAATATCGTGTTCGTAGGACACGTTGACCACGGAAAATCAACTACTGTAGGAAGATTACTTCTTGACAGTGGGCATATCGAACAACACGTAATCGATAAGAATGAAAAACTTGCATCAGAGCAAGGTAAGGCCGGATTCGGACTAGCCTATGTTATGGATGGACTGAAGGAAGAACGTGAGCGTGGAATTACTATTGATGTCGCGCACAAAGAATTCTTTACTCCTAATTATTACTTCACAGTTATTGATGCTCCTGGCCACCGTGATTTCGTAAAAAATATGATTACTGGTACAAGCCAAGCTGACGCTGCTGTATTATGTGTCGCAGCTAACGATGGAGTAAATGCACAAACTAAAGAACATGCTTTCTTAGCTAGAGTTCTTGGTGTGAAGCAACTTATTGTTAATATAAATAAAATGGATATTAGTGGTGTTGATTACTCTGAAGATAAATATAATTCTGTAGTTACTGAAGTATCTAATCTTCTAAAAACTGCAGGTTTCAATCCTGATGATGTACCAATGATTGCAGGATCATCATTCCTTGGCGAGAATATATTCAATAAGAGCTCAAATATGCCTTGGTACAAAGGACCAACACTTTTTGAAGCAATCGATGCAATTAAAATGCCTCCAAAACCAACTGACAGGCCGCTAAGATTACCAATACAAGATGTTTACAAAATAAGTGGAATTGGTACAGTTCCAGTAGGAAAAGTAGAAACTGGAGTCCTTAACTCTGGTAAAACAGTTGTTTTCAATCCAAGTCAAAAATCTGCTGAAGTTAAGAGTATCGAGATGCACCACACAATTCATGAAAAAGCTGAGCCAGGTGACAATGTCGGTTTCAACGTTAGAGGACTAGCAGCTACTGATATTCGCCGTGGGGATGTTGCAGGATATGCAGACAATGCTCCTGTTTTCGTTCGCCACGATGAAACATTCGTAGGCCAAATACAGATAATGGATATTCCTAAGGCAATTGGCGCAGGATATACTCCAGTTTTCCATGCACACACCTCTCAAGTTGCAGTTCGTTTCGTAGAACTTTTAGAGAATGCTAAGACTAAAGAAGCAAATCCTGCTTTCTTGAAGTCCGGAGATGCTGCATTAATCCGTTTTATGCCTACTAAACCAATGGCAATAGAGGAAATGGCTAACTTCCCTGAATTAGCACGTTTCGCTATTAGAGATATGGGTAAGACAGTTGCTGCTGGCGTTTGTATGAAGATTGAGAAGAAGTAATCTTAACATGGAGTGAACAGCATGCCATCTGTAACTACCATCAAACTTACTGGCGATAATCATACAGATGTAGATACTGTTTGTCAACAAATCAAGTATATATCTGATGAAACTGGTGTTAAATTAAGAGGTCCAATACCTCTACCTACAAAGAAACTTCTAGTTCCTTGCCGTAAGAGTCCAGATGGTGAGGGAGCAGAAACTTGGGATCACTGGGAAATGAGAGTACACAAGAGACTCTTAGAATTAGTTACTAACTCTTCAAAAGACGAAAAGTCTCTCAGGAAGGTATTGAGAATACCTATACCAGACAGTGTTACAATAGAACTCAATTTTCGTAACCTAGGTTAAACTTTCTTTTGCTAGACTTCCCATCGGGTCCCAAGCAGGTAATACTATCGGATTAGTTTCTAGAGCCTTTAACATTTCATTTGTTAAGTATTTTTTTGGAGAAGCTATCTCAAACATATGTTCATCAAACCAACTATCATTCATAGTGTAAAAGCCCTTTTTCCCACTCTGTTCTGCTCCCCATGAATTCTCCACTCTCCATCTTCTTGGTATATCATCAATTAAATCAACACCAGTAAAAAGCATTGCATGAGTCATCATAGTTTGACCATGACGTAATCTATCTGCTTTGTTCATTCCAAACTCAACTCCATACAAATTTTCGTATTCAAATAGATTTGCATCCCACAAACCTCTCTCCCTCTCCATTTGTTTACCAACATCACACCCCATCCATACTGGGATACCATCATTTAGTATATTCTTAGTAATATTTTTCATAGTTTCAATGTCAATATTAAGATAAATTACTGGGGGCCCTCCTGCAACATTTTGTAGAAAATCTACAGTATAGGTCTGCATTGTCTTGTTTCTTGGATCATGAACAAGACAAACATAATTTTCCCAATCAATATCTACATATTCTTTAACAAATTCTTGAGGTGTAATTTTTCCTTTACTATGAAATTTATCATCTTTATCTCTCCATTGCCAATCAAAACTCTCTGGAGGTGTACCTAAATGAATACACAATATTCTCCAGATATCACTTATTCTTTTTTCCTTATGCATTCGGGCTTCTTCAAAACTACCTCCATCATCAATAATTTTTCTAATCTCGCATGCTGAACTTCTCAAAATATCTTTTAACATTGTATTCATCCACCTTGTAGAACTACTACTATCTGATTCTGGATATGCAGATTTGGGGACTAATCCATGTTTACGAATCAAATTCATTGCCATATTCCACTGCCCCCCATCTCCTATTGGATCTCCAAGAAGAAAATCAATCGTACGATCACTTATTTCACGGTCAGAAGTAGTTATTATCGCTTCTAATAAGTGATTTGATCTTTCAAATTTGTCCCAAAAATGAATATGTGATTGGCTAAATTCAAAATCTTTTAAATTCATTTTTTTCATAGCACCTACTCGAAATAGATTTAATGCCGCAAAAAGCCAACATCTCCCACTTCTTTTTTGATTCGTTACCGACCAGTCATCTAATTTAATACTAAATGTGGGAGTTAATTCATTTACTATTTCTCTATTCAAAGTTAGTTTTGGAAGAGGGACATTTGTTACAGCATTTTGTGCAATTTTTGCTAACTTATCATTCTCAAAATTTTTCCTATATTCTTTTATTTGTTTTTCAGTTATCTCACTCATAATCAACCACTATCTCTCTTTAAACTCTAATTTTATACGGGCGCTGGCTCTGCCAATCCAGCTGCAATTAATGTATCCGCAATTAATGCTGAACAAGATTCAATATCGCCCGCATTTAATAATAATTCAGTTCCATCTTCAGCAATTATAGGATCATTCAAGTCTTTGATTATCTTTATTCTTCTTAATTCAGATTCATTTGAATTTTTTATTTTTGATAACTCATTTTTGGGAGGTATATGGCTAACTTGGTAAGGAAACTCTTCAATTTCCCTAATCCTATCTTCATCATCATACTCCGGCTCTTCCCATTCTCTATTCAATTCCAAGTTCTTAACTGGAAACACCTCCTCGTCGTAGACAACTTCTTCTTCATCATTAAATTCTTTTAAATTAATATGATTAGTCGATGTTTTTACCTCTTCAATGACACTATCTGGGCCATTTAGTAATCCATCCCATTGTACATCCATTTTGTATTTTTCAGTAAATTTAATCATTCCATTGTAAAATTTTCTTTCTGCAGGGTCATGTCTTCGCCAATCTATTTTATGCAGTGTTCCTGAAGTACCAAGAGAAATTTTTTGAGTTTTAATTAAATTAGACAATATTGCGTGTTGAGCAAAAGCATTCAACCTCAATCTAGTAGTGTCATTAATACACGTTCGTAAAGTATTCAATCTTCTAGATTGTAACTGTGACTTAGTGGTCTGACCACCTTCCTTTCGAATTGTTTCTGAACATTCAGTATCCAAATGATACAGTAATTGTCTGACAGCAGCCCAAAAATTTTCTCTTGGTAAATCTATCGGGATTGTTTGTATTTTTTGCTTTCTAGAGATTTCAAAGAGTGCCTTTTCGACCTCCATTAGTTCGTAATTACTCAATCTTGGAATGTCTTCGTTGCCTAGCACGTGAGTAACCTGTAACAGGTGGGCCACAGGCGATAAATGAACAATCCCCTTCATACATCTATTTCTACGCTTTGTGCGTGAATATCAAGAAGTAGTATTGCTCCCCACAAAGTGCAGATGTACCCGAGTGGTCAAAGGGGACGGGCTCAAGATCCGTTGCGTAGTGCTTCGCAGGTTCAAATCCTGCCATCTGCACCATATCACTCTAATATCGTAATTAATTTTTCTATGAACTCTATTGTTCCCTTTTTGCCATTATTTTTTGTATTATAATCTGAAGCATCCACTACTTCTTGAAATCTATTATCAATGGAAACAGACCAACCTACAGTATCGAACATTGGTATATCGTTCGGGCCATCGCCACATGCAATTACATTCTGAGGGTCTATTCCACGTTGTTGTAAAGCTAATTTCAATCCAACAGACTTATCTATTGATGAAGATATAATGTGAATTGCGAAACCAGTTTTTACTACTAGTAAATCAGACCATTTACTATCGATTAATAATTTACACATTTCTTCATAATTTTCATGAGGGCCGAGACACCATTCTGTCTCTCTCCATCGATTAGATTCTATTCCTTTTTCATCAAATCCTTCAATTTTAGTAGCAAGCCATTTTGCTGCTTCTCTGGCTCTAGAACCATCTGCTAAAACTTTAATTTCGTGACCCTCTACACTGTCCCACACAATTCCTCCATTTTCAGCCACAATAAATCCAGATAAAGCTAAAGATTGCATTATTGGAGTAATATTAGGTAAGGTTCTACCTGATGCTAAGGAAACCAATACCCCCAATTCTTCTAATCTACGAATTAAAGGAATCATTTTAGGGTCAAAACCCTCAAAATCCATTAGTGTTCCATCTATATCAAAAACTACCATTTCCCAATCTCTATCTCTAGGGAACTCTTCCATAACTCTCCGAGGACGTAACCTATCAAGATACCACCGCTAAAAATCTTCTATTCATCACCTTCAAAGATGTCATGCTTTTCCCGTCACTATGGAGAAGGAGGACGAGGATTTTTTAATTTTAGATGATGACGAATATAAATCTACAGAACTACCAGATTCTTCAAAGAAACCAATATTTAATATTGGAAATGATATTATAAATCAATTTTCTAAGATTAAAAAAATTACACATTCAAATAAAGAAAAGATCCCCACAACTCTTGATTTAGAAGATTCTGCATCCTTGGCATTAGATGGTGTTTACGAATTTGATTGGGATATTCGTGGGATGGATTGTCCAGATTGCGCTATGAAAGCATCTAAAGCTATTCGAAGATTATCTGGTATCGAAGATTGTAGCGTTTCAGCAACCGAAGGCCGAGTAAACATATCTCTCGATGTTGCTAGAGGTAAAACATCTAAGGTATCTTCTCTTCTAGATAAATTGGGACATTCTGCAGATGTTGATTGGTTTTCTGTAGCGGGTCAAAATATTTCAAATATAGAATATAGAACAGGATTAAGTAGAAATAAATTAATTTCTTCTATCTCTGATATAATCGGCATACTTTCAGTTAGAGTCAAATCTGAAAGATTAGAATTACAACTCTTAGAAACCTTTGATACAAAAATTATCTTAAATAGGAAGAAGAAATTAGGTTTCTTATTTGGTAAGAATTATTTTTTGGTTAAGAATCATAATTCTTACTTAGACAAAGAACATCTGCAACTAATTGGTGCAATTCTAACGATACCATTCCTTCTATTAATTGTATTACTTAATCAAATACCTGCAGTACCAAACTTAATTATTATTATAATCTCACTTATAGGAATTTCTTTTTCATCTTATTATATGTTTCAAGAGGCAATTGCAAGTATACAAAACAGGATTCTTGGTTTTCAAGTATTAACATCCCTTGCTGTAATTGGTGCATTCTTCTTAGGAGAATATCCTGAAGCCCTCATGGTTTCTGGATTGGTCGGGTTATCGTCTCATCTTGAGAATAGAGCTTTAATTAAGGCTAGAGAGGCAATGCAGGGTGGTTTTGATAGAATACCAAAATATGCCAGAATTAATACAAATACACCTCAACCTCAGTCTAATGTGATGAATATTTCAAATAATATTTCATTATCTGTGAATCAGAGCCATGATAATGGTTTAATGCCTATTGAAGCAGTAAAAATCGGAGATAATGTAGAAATTAGATCTGGTGAAATAATACCCATTGATGGAATAATTATAGAAGGAAATGGAGAAATTGATAAAACTCCCCTCACGGGAGAACCAATGCCTGTAAACGTTAAAAAAGGCGAATTTGTTGAAGCAGGATTGGTCTTAAAACGAGGACCTATTCTTGTCAAATGTCAATCTGTAGGAAATGAAACTAGACTTTCAGGATTAATGGAACTAGTCAGAAAATACCGAGATATGCCTACTAAAAGACATACAGTAATTGAAAAATTTACTTCTATATGGGTTCCTTTTGTTCTAATAATCGCTCCTGTCATAGGAGTTATTACTGGTAATTTATTCAATACTTTGATACTCTGGGTCGTTTCCTGCCCTTGTTCATTATTACTTGCTTCACCAGTTCCACATGCAACAGCACTTTCTGTAGCATCTAAATCAGGATTAGTTGCTAGAGGGGGAGATGTATTGGAAATTGCTGCTGAGATTGATCTTGCACTATTTGATAAAACAGGAACATTAACCACAGGACAGTCCACTTTGAAGGAGATATATACAATTAGAAGTTTTAATGATGATGAGGCAATAAGTTTGGCTTCAGGATTAGAAAATAAATCTAATCATCCATATGCTATTAGTATTCTAAAAGAACTCAAGAACAGAAATTTAATCGCTTCAGAAGTATCAGAGATAAAGGATGGCTTAGCAGGAATAATGGGACAATATGATTCTAAATCAGTGACAATAGGCAGATTAGATTGGTTAGAAGATTCAGGCATTGAGATACCTAAATCGATTAAAAATACAGTTGAGAAGATGAGAGAAAAGGGATACGGAATAAGTATTTTAGCTGTAGGAAAAAAAGCAGTTGCAGCGTTCTCTTTTTCTCATGATCAGGTAAGAGAAGGAGTTAAAGAATTAATTCGAGATTTACAAGATCGTAATATTGAGATAGAAATATTAAGTGGTGACGAGCAAAAAAGTGTTGAATCTTTTGCAGAAAAACTAGGATTAAATGTAGAAATTTGCAGAGGAGGCATAGATCCTGAAGGAAAAGCAACTTTGGTTTCAGAGAAAATTCGTAGAAATAGTACATTAATGGCTGGTGATGGCTTTAATGACGCAGGTGCATTAGCTGTAGCAAATCTAGGAATTGCTATAGGGAGTGGTGAACAGGTAAATTTAGATGCAGCCGATGTTCTTATTCCTGGTAAAAATCCTCATTCAATAATTAAATTAATTGATCTAGCAAAAAGAACTAAAAAAATAGTTTTACTAAATATTACGATTTCTGTTCTAATAACAGCAATTTTAGTCTCAACAGTTTTATTAGGTTATCAAATAAACTTAGCTGCAGGGATAGCTCTGCATGAAGCAAGTGTATTTTTAGTCATTTTAAATGGAATGTGGATTTCAGGAAATGATATGTCAAGATTCTCAACTTTAATTTCTTTATTCAAAGACTTGAGAAATGATATTCTCGAATCATTTACTGTTTTGTTTCAAAGTTTTTTTAGCGAACCCCCTTCTACCAGTAATCTATCCGAGGCCTCGTGATGTCTGATATTTCTTATATCGAATCAAAACATGCCCCTCCTCTAGCTGAATGCCCTAATTGCAATCACATGCTTCCACAAGGACTCGGAGAGGTTACTTGTGAAATGTGTTCAGCCGTTTGTAGGATAACACATCAACCCACTACTGACGCCTTAATTTCTGAATCAGTACCTTGCCCAAGTTGTAATACTGTTTTAGTTTCAGGAACTGCTGAAAGGCCAGTTAATATGACGTGTATCGCCTGTTCTTCCAGTTTTATGTTGACTCAGAAAATAATTAAGGTAGAAATAGAATGCCCTAGTTGTGAAAGACAACTTAGAATCAGGCCAAGACCAGGTACAAGAGAACTAGATTGCCCAGCATGTGAAACTTCATTCAATGTCACATTCTAGAATTTCTAGAGCAATCTAATATAGCAAAAACGGTACTATTGGCCCGATTTCATCCTGCGTACTCAAATATTACAAAAGTTTCGTAGATGTGGGGATGGATATTCGTGAGTGAGAGCAAGCCGTCAGAAAAAGCCGATAATGAGGCTTTAGACGAACTCGCAGCGATTAGAGCACAACATACTCTTTCATCTTCTTCATCGAAAGAATCACTTGCTATAACTAGAGATAGATTAGATGAAGAATCTAGACTAAGATCAGGAATAAGAAGAGAAAGGAGAATGAGAATTTCAGAGATGTCAGAAAGATTATCTGGTATGCATGGGGCAATGAGAAAGGCTAATGAAATATTTTTTGAAGATCAGATACAGCAAATTGAAACAGATTTAAGGGCCGAATTAGAGGATGAATTGGAAAGATTAGAATCTGAGGCTTTGGAAAGGGAAGAACGTTTACTTCGAGAAGAAATGTTACATCGTTTAAGAAGAGAAGAAAATAGATTAAGAGAACAATTAGATCTTGAGAGGGATAGAAGGATTGAGGCACACTCATCTAAACTAAGAACTAGGCTAAAAGAAGAAATGGAAATAGAATTTACAAGAAGAAAAGCCTTCTTGAGCGAAAGATTAGAACTAGAAGCAACTCAAAACATTGAACGTATGGAAAGACGCGTTGAAATGGATCTAAGAGAATCTATGGAATCCCAAGTACATAGAATGGTAGAGTCATATAGATTAGATCAAGAAATCCAGATGAGAGAGAAACTTTCTAAGGTGCGCCGAGCTCGTGAATCAGAATTAGAAAAACAAATTAATAATGAACAAAAATCCTTAGAAAAAGAGATGATTTCCGATGTTGATATTAGGATAAAAGAATTAGAAGAAGAATCAGAAAGAGCAGCCCTAGCCGAATTAGATCGTAGATTTCGTTCTGAAAGAGAAACTATGAATATCGCTTTAGCATTACGTAAACAAGAGCTAGCATTAGAGAAAGAAGTAGAGATGGAACAAAGAGTATTATTATTTGTTAAAGAAAGAGAAATAGAATTAATGACTAAATTAGAAGAACAATTATCAAAACGCAGTAAAATCTCTGAAAAAGAAATAAATGAAGTAATTAAATCATTAGAATCTGAAATTAAAGTTAAATTAGAATCGATATTAATAGATACACGTCAGAGTATATTAGAAACTCATTCTTCAGAAGATTAACTACTAATTATCTTTTTAATCCTATCATCTACTTCTTTGGCTAATGACCAATATGACTTACTACCTTGATTAGAATTGGTTGGTTTTTGAGTTATCACAATCGGTGCTCCCTCAAGTGGAGATTCTGCTATAGATACTGAACGCTGAATTTGTGTTTGGAATACTCTGTCTCCAAAATGCTTGCGTGCCTGCTCCGCCACGGTTTCACATAGCTTACTTCGTGTTTGAACCATTGTAAGTAAAATCCCAAATAATTTCAGATTAGGATTAACTGCTTTTTGCACATCTCTAATAGAATTCATTAATTGACTCATACCTTCTAATGCATAAAACTCTGCTTGAATTGGAATTAAAACCCATTCCGATGCTGATAATGCATTTATTGTCAATAATCCAAGGGAAGCAGGAGTATCAATTATGATAAGATCAAAATCTTCTTTAATTTTGTTTATTGCAATCTTTAATCTATTTTCTCTTCCTATTCTAGTTGCTAAGTCTATTTCTATACCTGATAAATCTAAATCAGCAGGCAGTAACCATATGTTATTTACTTCGATATTTTTTGGAGGACCTCTACTTTTTTCTGGATTATGACTTTTCCAAGCAATTTTCATTGCTCTAGTAATTTTTGTCGGTCCAATTAGATAGTCTATGAAATCTATGCCCGATCCATCTATCTCTCCCTTAAATAATTCATTCATAGTTAGTCCAATATTTTTTTTATTTAGGCCAAATGTAGTTGCTACATTGCCTTTAGGATCTAAATCTATTAACAACACCTTTCTTGGTTTAATTCCTAAACTATTACTCCCATTAGCTAAAGATACAGCAAGATTAACTGCAGTTGTGGTTTTAGCACAACCTCCTTTATGATTTACACAGGAAATGACAACAGTCACAACAATCCTACTGGGACTCGGTTAATTGTATTGTCTAATTACTGTATTACAGGAACAACTACTTCACCTAGAATTTTCCTCATCACATGTTGTCCGGTAACGCCTCTTATTTTTGATTCAGGTTTAAGTACGATTCTATGACTTACAACTTGAAGTGCAATATTCTTTATATCATCTGGAATAACATAATCTCGTCCATCAATTGCCGCTGAAGCTCTACAAGTTTTGAACAGGGATTGACTAGCACGAGGAGATGCCCCAGTAATTATTCTATGATCCTCTCTAGTTCTCCAAACTAATTCAACAATATATGACATTATAGCAGGATCAACATGCACGGTTTCTAATGCTTTTTGCATTGCTACTACTTTATTTGGTGAAGTAATCTTTTCTGTTTCATGATCATCCTTACCACGTAATTTTCTTCTTTGAAGTATTGCCTTTTCTTCTTGACGATTAGGATATCCCATACTCATTTTCATCAAGAAACGATCCATTTGGGCTTCCGGTAATGGATACGTTCCTTCTTGCTCAATTGGATTCTGAGTAGCCATAGTAACGAAAGGGGCAGGTAATTTATGAGTAATGCCTTCAATTGTGACTTGTTTTTCTTCCATTGCCTCTAAAAGTGCTGCTTGTGTTTTTGGTGGTGCACGATTTATCTCATCTGCTAGAAGAATATTTGTAAAAAGTGGCCCAGGTCTTAGTTTGAATTCACCAGCTTGCTGGTCATACATGTAAGTACCCATAATATCTGCAGGTAGTAAATCAGGAGTAAATTGTACTCTTTTGAATTTACATCCTAAAGCTGTAGCAAAAGTATTTGCCATCAAAGTCTTAGCTGTACCAGGAACGTCTTCTATCAATATATTTCCATTTGAAAGAATACCAACAGCTATTCTACGCAGATTTTCTTGCTTACCGATAATCACTTTAGAAACTTCATTCATCAAGGAATTAGATATCTGTGAAACTGTGTTTATCAGCTCTCTAGATTTAGGATTGCTGCCGTTCCCCATAGCCATTGCCACATCACCAATAAGATAAGCCCACTTTATTCACTACTTGAGTCTTCGGTGTTTATGAACTTCTGGTTCATCATCTTTATCTTCCCCAAAAATGATTATCTTTACGATGAATAATCATTAATTCATCCAAAATTTCTCTTTCAGTAGACGTTAAATCCATTTTTGTTAATTTTCTTGCATGAGATTCTGGCACATCAACCAATAACTCATCTCCTTCTTCTATTTGCCTCCCTATAGTTACACCTTCTATTGAAACTGCAACTTCAGAACCTTGTTCAGATTCTTTCATACTGTCTTGGCCAGACCTTATCGATTTTATTCTCCCAATTCTTTTACCATTTTTCAATAGCTTTTGTCCAATGTGTATTTTTCCTCCAAGAACTCTAACACCAACAACTGCTGGTTTAGAGGCCCTAAATGTATGATCGGGTAACAATCTTATCCTTCCGGGATAGACGACATCTTCTCTACTTTCTTCTTCTATCTCTTTTTTCCTAATATCTATCCATTCTTCATGTTCTTCTAAAATTCTATATATTATATCTGAATTGATGAATTTAATATTATTTTCCGATTTATCTATCTCATTTTGTGCTTCAATAAGTATGTCTGTGCTGAATGCCATTATTATCCTATGTAGAGGATTTTGAGCATTTTCAACACTCCTTACATCTTTTCTACTGACTTTTCCTATACTTGCAGTACGAATAGGAACTCCAATATTTTGCAACTCCTTTGCTAAGGCTTCCAATCCTCCAACTGTATCAGATTTTATACAAACGCCCTCTTCACTCAATTCAATGGATAATTCTGACTCTTTATTTGCACTTTCAATCGCAGTTTTTCTTTCTTCCTCATTACTCACAACTCTTAGTGTAGTTCCTGCTAGTATTCCTTCTAAGTTAACTGCACTAATTTTTACTCCAGCGGCGGCATTAACAATATCTGTATCATCCCATCTATTTCCAGCATCTCGCATCTCACTCATCCCTCTAGGGCTAAACATTCCTTTCACTCGTGTTGAGATGCCACCTTCGCTTGTGACTAATACTATTTCATCTCCCTTTTTTATTGATCCACGGTGCAAAATAACATCCAATGTTTTTCCCAAACCCCTTTCTTCTTTAACTTCCAGAACAGTGCCTTCACCCAATCCTTCAATATCTGATAATTTTTCAGATAAATAACGTTCCGCCAATCCTATGACCACAGCCAATAAATCTTGAATCCCCTCTCCATCTCTAGCTGATATTGGTACAAGAGCAATTTCTTTTGTAAAATCTTTAACTTTATCATACCTTTCTACATTGAAATCATATTCAGCTAATTGTCCTACTAATCTCCAGTATTTTTCATCAAAAATTCCAATTGCTTCTTTTGCCTGATCTCTTATTGAAAATGCCATGGCTCTATTTCTTTCAGTATGCCAGCCATGTATCCTATCGACCTTATTTGCTGCTAATACAAAAGGAGTCTTCGATTCCTTTAGAATACGTAAGGATTCTATTGTTTGTGGTTTACATCCTTCTGAAATATCAACAATTAGTATTGCTATATCAGCTAGCGCCCCTCCTCGAGAACGTAATGTAGAGAATGATTGATGTCCTGGAGTATCTATGAATAATAATCCTGGAGAATCAAATGTTTTACCTCCTAGTAATGGTCCACATAAATCATTAAGTATTTTTGCTGGAACTTCAGTAGCACCTATGTGTTGTGTTATTCCACCTG